>Ga0208278_1000384_pt1 | contig 24145 bp, 9 predicted proteins | sample ETN01SmetaG_FD_185794 | JGI IMG/M metagenome (GOLD analysis project Ga0208278, IMG submission 185794) | Marine microbial and viral communities from oxygen minimum zone, Eastern Pacific Ocean - ETNP2014F12-01SV259 (SPAdes) (version 2) | ecosystem: Environmental > Aquatic > Marine > Oceanic ...
ATTACTGTACTTGAATCTTGTACACCAGGCATACCTGCTGTAGTTGAATAATGTGCTTTAATATAATCAACTGCTGACCATTCTTGCAAGTATGCTGTTATATTTGTTGTTGTTGAACTATCTGCTAACGTTACAGCATCTGTAAACAATGTACCTGATTTATGTGTTGCTACAACATAATAAATTTCGTTATTATAACGAATATTCTGACCGGCAGTAAAGTCTGTTGATGCTGTCCATTCTGTAATTGTATCTGTAGAAATAACTGTACTACCTGTTAATCTATTAAATTGTAAAGTAGTTGTCATATTTCTTACTTTAGCATTGTCTATTTGAGCATAAACCTTAGCGGCAATACCTGCTGAATCTTCTCTACCACCACCTGTAAGTGTTACTGTTGGTGTTGTAATATATCCTGATCCACTATTAGTTACAGTTACTTTTGATAATTTTCCATCTGATACGTATGCAGTAGCAGTAGCACCCGATCCACCACCACCTGAAATTGTTACAATTGGGGGTTCAGTATACTCTGACCCACTTTTTGATATTATAATTGAAGATACAATATAAGTGTAATTGTCATTATATAATTTTCCTGGTTGTGAAGCATAATGCGTATCAAAAGCCGAATCATCAACATTAGGTGTTTTAAAACTCGTAGTTGGTTTATCCCAATATGCTTCATTGTCAAAATCAGTTATGTCTGATCCAAACGTATCTGTCTTTGCGTAATTTACATTATATTGTCTTACTTTTGTATGGAAAGGTTTAACCTCGTCAACATAAGATAGTAATGCATCTGATGGATCTGGTTTATATGTTGAAGTTGTACTTAATGATTTAAAATCATTTTCTACAGTTAAGAATGACGTTTTAATAATCCAATCAACATATAATTGTTCTGCAAGAATTTGTTGCATAGCAAAAAACCATAATTTATTCCATTCAAGTTTTAAATCATCAATATAAACGTTATCAATTACAGTACTTAAAATACTACGTAATTCTTTAATAGGTTGTTGATCCCAGTTATATTGATCATATGTATCACTATCATAACCTAAAGCATTATCCTCGTATGAATATGCTAATTTTTTAACTTCAATAGTAGCATCACCTAAACCAATTTCTTTATATGTGGCTGTATCAGTTTTTAATAATAACCTAAACTTACCATCAAATGATGTTGTTATCTTTACAGTTTCATCAACTTCTACATTGCTATCATTAAGCAATAACTTATCTTCAGTAGCAATGGTATGATTTATTAATGTATCTTTGTCATACCCAGTTAAGTACCAATCTTTGTATTGCCAATATTGTGTAGTATCATAAGTTTGAATCCTAGTTCTCTCCCAAGTACTGTCACTTTTATATGTGTATATTGCCCAATATCCATTTGACATAGAATCTGTTGTAATTAAAACTTTAGTGCCTGTTATAAGTGATGGAGTATTCTGAGTATTAATGTAACCTAATTCAGTATAAGAATCAACTTTTATATTCCAATTTCCTGAAGCCGCTGTTGGCTCTTTCTCCTCATCATTTAAAGTTGTTAAATTTCTTGTTGAGACAATTCTATGTTTGGCTAATACTTCATTAATATTTTCAATTACAGCAGTTAATACTGTAGTTCTATTCTTCACCATTGATTGTCTATCATCAATACCATACCTTTGAGTAACAGGTAAGTCTGCATCAGGAACATTATTATCAAATGCATCAGACCCAATTAAAGAATCAATTAATTTTGTTTTAAGTTGTGCATTAATTTTACTATCAGGATCACCCTCTTTAATTAAAATCCATTCGTCATGTTTTGGCAATGGATCTAATTCAGTATTCCATTCTGTATGATGCACAACATCAGTATTACTTAAAAATGGTTCGAGATTAGTATATGAAACAGCATCATCTTTAATATAAGACATATAAGCATAACCTTGATCTTTAGGATTTCCTATTAAATTTTCTACTGTAACAGCACTTAATCTTCGTATATTATTATCTGGAATTGTTGTAGTCCCTCGTACCCAGTAATAGTATTTTGTTTTATAAGATAGAGTTTCTATATCCCAGTATTCTTCACTACTAAAATATAAAGTTGATCTAGGTCGTCCAGTGATGCCAAGTGCATCACCTTCGGGAGTATTAGTTAAATTCCTCCATTCATCAGGTGTATAATCTGATTCTACCCATTCATATACATCAACTGTTGATCCTGGAAATAACTTACCCCAATTAGTATTTCTGTACTCTGCTGTTCCTTGCTCATACCATTGATAAACTAATTTAGAAGTATCCAACCAAAGTTCACCAACATGGTATCTCCTCCATGGATTAACAGTATCAAGATTAATTTTATTAACCTGTTTTATAAGAGCAACACTTAATTCATTATACAAAGCAGGATCATGATCACTTATAAATTTTAATTCAGCATCTGCTGGACCAGGAAGTTTTCCTTTAATTGGGTCAATCCAATCAAAGAATCCTAATGTTCTATTAGTATTTGTATCATACAAGTAATTTTGTTTAATACTATACGGATTAATTAAGTCATCTTGTGAAGAAATTTCTTCCCAACCTACTGTGGTTGACGAACCTTTATCAAAGTCTATTACTAACCCACTATCTAATGCTTTAGTATCATCTTTTGTTGCGCCTACAAATACTGATCTATTTGTTATAGCAACACCTGTTCCAAACTTATCACCTACATCAATAGTGTTAGATGATAATAATTGATCCATTACATAATAAGATCCGTACATACTATAAACTCTTACATTACCGGCTTCGCTTTGTGGGTCAACAAATCTTGTTGTTCCCATATCAAAAGTAGTTTCATCAAGTACTGTAGATCCATCATCTAGATATTTGTCAAATGTTATTATTTTGTTTAATACTGCATTTTTACTTGATATTGCTAAAGTATTCAAAGTTGGATGTAAAACAACTTTTTCACCAAACCTATTAAATTCGTCTACAGCATTAGATATAATACCTTGTTGTTCAGTCCACCTATATACAGTATAAATTATATTTGGTGATGGTGCACTTGCAAATGTTATTTTTGCAGTTGATCCATCTACATTCCATACATCAACAGTACTTTCATCGGACCAAGCTTCTGTACTATCTGTTCCTGCTTTATATAAACCTATTTCTTCTTCATCTGTTGGAGTGAATGTTAATGCATACTCTGTTGACGACCCATCTGCTGTAAATGTTTCTGTGTTTAATTTAAAATAAAATACTTTTCCTTGATCTGTAATACCGGCTAACGTTGAATCTGACGTTCCTTGATTATACCCTGGAGCGCCAACAATAACTGACGACGCATCTTCACTCATTGCAACACTATAACCAAATTCTAAATCAATTTGTTTTGTATTAGGAACAAGTTTACCAATTTGATCGAATGTTCCAGTAGTAGAATTTGAAAAAACAAAAACTGCTCCGTTTGTATTAGTTGAATCTAAACCTGTTGTTGCATGAAATGGAGCACCAATGGCAATAATACTACCAGTTTTATTAGTGGCTACCGAATACCCAACCTTGTCACCATTCAATGCATCTGCTGGTGTTATTGATGCATTATACTCATATAAATTTGTTGTAGTGTTTAATTTATAAACTTCTACTCTACCTCTATTAGAAGAAGCACCTGGTACACCAAAAATTGCCCAATTACTGTCTCCTGATATTGCAACTGATGTACCAAAATTTTCATTCGATGCTGGAGGATTTCCTGTTACAGTTTGAATTGACCCCCAGTTACCTGAAGAATCTTTGTTTAATATTTCAGCATATCCTTCGCCTGCTAATATTGTTTCAGCACCTGCAACATAACCTGTTGTTGTTGTACTGCCATCTGAACTTGTAGACGTTAGCATATAACCGGCTCCGATAATTGTATCTGTTTCAATTGCCATTACAAATGTTGATGAATTCCAAGATTTAATTCTTCCTGAACCAATCACTGTTGATCCATCACTATGCGTAATAACAATTGTATTACCTACTACATACGTTGGTGCTGTAGAAAAATCTCCACTTTCTAATGTAACCACTTTAACAAATCCACTGGCAAATGGTGCAGATACTAACATTTTATCTTCTGTTGATGAAGCCAATGCCATTGCGTGTCCCCATCTATCGAATTGTGTTTTTTTACAAGCCGATGACGCCTCATTACCATCTCCATCTTCTTCGATAGTTAATGCTGTATTACTCTCAATTGAAACTACTGTATAACGTTTATTGGTTGGTGTTCTAAACCTATCTCCAACTGCTAATTCAGATACAAATAATGTACCAGCACCAGTAACTGATGTACTACCATTTGTTACTGTAAGTGTGCCAGTTAAACTTGCGGCTGAATCACTTGTATGTGATGGAAATATCCCAAATATGTTATCAAAATTACTACTATAAACTGACCTAGTATGAAGATATAATTTTCCACCCTGATCACCTGGAGCACTAATCCAAATATTATACCCTAATTTATCACCTGCTATTGCGTGTCCAAATTCACTAAATTGAGCAACATTATAATCGTACGTTAATGTATTTTGAATATATGGTAATGTATTTTCATAATTTACCCAACGACCTGCACTATTAGTTTCATAATCATTTGTAACTGTTACTATATCATCTTTAAGCCAACCACGTGGTGGAGCAAATGTATTAATTGATGATGTATCCGCAAATTTCATTGACACTAATTTTAATAATTTTCCATCTTTTGTCATCGATGATCCATCATCTTCAGGCTTGTCTAAATACTTGATTGAAAATTGTGTATTTTCAGAAACAGTCGAATCCATTGTTTGTCTTTCAGGAATTTGATATATTCCATCTAAACTTGCGTGTACATCTGATAAAATAACTAAATCATAATCTGCCAGTCCGTGTGGTTTATTAGTTGTAATAAGAACTTGATCGTTTCCTAATACTGTAGATCCATCACTTTCAAATTTATCATATCGAGTAATTCTTATACCTGTTTCTTGTACTCTATATAAATCCCAAACTTTATATCTATTTTTTGCTATCCAAATATAATCTCCAACTGTAAAAAAACCAACATTTGGTGTTGTAATTAAATCATTAATATCTAAAGCAGTAAAATCAATTTTATCAAAAGGTACTGGGCCTGCATTTCTAAATTTAAACACACTATCAGCACTATGTCTTCCATTATTAGCAGTACTATCATATTCTATAAAAGGTGCACCATTATAATCAGTTGGTAAAATTGTTAAATCATTTTTATTAATTTGCATAGCAGGGTCACTAGCATCTTTAGAAGTAGTACCTATTAAGAATTTTGCAAGTTGTGGATTTTCATGGAACGAATCTGATTCCAATTTATATTCAATGTCTTCTTGTGTACGTTTGCCACCATAGTTACCTGTTCTAAATGCCCATTCTTCATAAACATTATAGGTATTTGTTTCTCCTGCCCTAAATTGAGCATTCAACATTTTTGTAATACTATTAATTGTACCTTTTTCTCTTATAAATCCTTGATAGAATTTATATTGTGACGATTCAGCAATACCTAAGTCTTCAAGATATTGTCTAGGTTGATATCCAATTAAGTGTCTTGCGAAATTTTGTTGCCCTTCATCAAAGTTATCTGTATCTAAATTATAAAAATCTTCAAACTGTGCAGTTTTATAATCAAAGTTTGGTAACAATGCTGGTGCAGGTGCTGAATCTTTTAAAGTCCAGTGGTTGTTTATAAATTTTTCTGTACCAGAATGTCGTTGATTAGCAACATAATATTTGGTTTGATACTTAACAACATCACCTAAATTATAATCATTATATGCTGTCCAGTCTCCAATCTTTGCTTCATCATAAACAAATCCTGGTGCAAACAAATCACCATTCCAATCTGATGTCTTAAAACCTGTAAGTTTTAATCTCTCTTGCCTAAATCCTAAAGATGGATCATAGATAACATCTGCAAAAACTGTTGAATTTTCAAATAAAACTATATGTTCTTTTTGTACTACATTAAGTTTAGCAAAATATATTCCATCTGAATCTGGTCTTGTTGATAACGTGAGTGTATTATTATTTCTACCAACATTAATATCATTAATAGAAATACCTATACCTTCTTGTTGCATAACTAGATATCCTTCATATGGATTAAGCAAAGTATCAATAACCCCAGAAGTGTTTTCATATACTAAAGATTGTGATGACGGTGATAATGCTATTACTGTACCTACTGCCCAATTTTGTGTAGACCAAAACATAAATTCTTTAATGCTTAAACTCCAGTCTGTATTAGTATCCATTTCTGAAGAAAATGCATCAAATTTAAATCCTTGTGTCACTAACCATTTTTCATAACCTTGAATAAAATTAGCCACTTCTTGTACTGTTTTATATTCAGTACCATATGGAACTGTAGTAACAGTATTATGAAAAGTAGTGTATTTGGCTACTGTTACACCACCTGTAAGAGGTAATGTTGAACCTATTTCAGTTATACTTGTTTCATCAAATGATGATCCTGCTGTAAATGATGTATTAACTCTGTAATATACACCATCATTCTTAATAACAGATCCTGCTCCATAAAATCCGCCAATTTGCCAATTTGAAAATTCATCACTTGTTTGTCCAATTGACAAATTGCCACTTACTTGAGTTTGAATTGGTGCATAAATTTTAAATGAACGTATTAATGGATCATATCCAATAACTTTATACCCAGTTGCTGTTACTTGTACTATTACTCCAGAATAATTTGCAGATACAATAGGTGACGATGTATTCAAAAATAATTGATAATCTTCTTGTGGAATAAACACACTATTACTTTTCGAACCAGGTGATACCGCATCAGCAATTGCCTTTAAATTTGTTTTATCTGACAACCCACCTAATTTATATGAAAGATTTAATCTTAATTTTTTTATCGGTGTTATAAAATTTGTTAAAGAAGAAAAATTCTTTCCTTTAAGATATTCTACAATCCAAACGTGCAAACCTGCACCCATATATGTTTGAGTTTCATTATTGTCATCTGTATATGTGTCACCATAAAATACAAAATTTTTTGGTTGAACTGCTGTTCCTGTTGTTGTATAAACATATTGTTCTACTGAATTTTTAAATATTCTTGCTGTGTCCCAACATACACCAAAATATCTTGCTGGTGAAGTTAGTGCATTAATAATTTGTACAGCAAATGGATAATCAGACGATCTAATCCAAGATGTTTCTGCTGGTCCTCCATCACCTGCTTCAAATGAGTCATTCATTTCACTTTGATTTGCAATAATTCTATCTACAAGAAAATCATTTGGTGCTCTTAAATCACCATTACTATCAACTGGAATGAATGCTGACAATCCATTACGAGCATATCGACTATGAGTTCCAATTCGTGAACCTGAATAGATAAACCCATTTTCTAAATCTTGCCATAAAATAAGATTGCCTGATGTATAAGGTGCCGCCCCATAACGTGTTTCCCACCAAGATGGTTTTGCTGAGAATCCTAACATTTCCCATGGATGAGTATGTGGACGATCTGTATCATACATAGTTCTGTATATTCCACGCCAATAACCTTTTAATATTGTTCCATCAAATCTATTTTTTACTTTTGAATAATTCCAAGTAAATGAATCTTCTGAATCAAAATAACTATGTGTTGTATAATCAATTTGATAATCACCAGTCCAATCTAAAAATAATCTATTTTTTATAGTGTCCCATTCACTTTGTGTCCAAGGTGACTTTCTAAAATTACCTGGAGAAGCATGAAGATCATGTAAATTTGTTTCATCAAATGTAACTTTAATGTTATTATAAATTCTTTTCTCAAAATCTAAAATTAAGTCATCTCTAATATCACCATATGCTTTTATTAATGAGCCATCATGCCCTTGAATTACTGTTACTGCTGTTGAGTCATTAAATTGACTTCTGTACGTATCATCTACATATTTTTTTGGTTCATATGATGGATATAATCCTAACTTTGTTGGCGTTGGTGGAACATGACTTCCAATTGTTGAATCATATTCTCGAATTTCAATTTTATCTCCTATAACAAATGTATATGTAGATGTAAAAGTTAATGTTGCACTTGTGGTGTCAAAATTATAATCAGTTCCAGATAAAACTTGAACATCATTAACCCAAACATGAACTGCTTTTTCACTTAATTTAGTTTTGTCAAATACAGCACTTAATCCATAAGTTTTATTATTATTATCTGTAACTGTATAAGACAATTTAGTATAATTCTCGCCCCAACCAATCATATCTGAATGGTAAAATGCAAATTCCTCTGACTTATTTGCAGAAATAGTTTTAAGTATAGCATCAACTTGATCTCGTATTTCCCCATCTTTGGTATTAGTAGTAATTTCTTTTATAAAAGAATTTTTAAATTTTGTATATTCTTTAGCAACATATTTTGTTGCAGAATAAAAATTTGCATTTGGATGAGTTAAACTATACGTTGCTAAAGGTATCGACCCTTCATGTTGCATAATTCGTCTACCATATTTTTTATTATCTACAATATCTTTTAAATTACCACTACCCGGCTGTGTACCACTAAACTCAGATAAGTTATCAGTTATAGATAAAACATGATTACTTAATTCACCTAATGTTACTTCAGTTACAGGACTATTCAATCCATTACGTTCTAAATTATCTGGTACTTCATAATATCCATTATCATTTTTAGAATTATAAGGAGCATAAGATTCAAAAACAATTTTATCTCCTATAGTTCTACTTTTAACAAATTTTACAAAAATATCATCACCTTTAGTTTCTAATGTATAATCTGTTGTTAGTGTCTTTTTTACATTGTTTACAAATACTGTTAATTCTAAATCTACTACTGAAGATGCGTTATCGTATGTTTTAACTTTAAATGACTTTAATTCATCACTTACATCAATAACATCAATGATACGTTGTTTTGTTTTACTTTTTTGTTTAGTCCACATATTTCCAAGTGATGTAGTTACTGTGGTATAAACTGTACTATCAACTCCTACTTCAACATCAATTATATTTTTTTTATAATAAGCAGATTCAGTATTAATTTTAACTTTTGATGCTGTTGCTGAATCTAGATAAGTTATACTTTTTGTAGCAATTGTATTATTGAAAGTTATGTCAGCAACGGTACCAAAATTTTCATACTTAATTTTTAATCCATATTCTGTATCAGTAGTTCCAGACGTTGATTGTGCTACTTCAAATAATGTATTACCTGAAAATGATGAAGCAGGATATGTAGTTGAATCATTTAAAGAAACACCAGAATTATTATAAAGATCAAACAAAGGTGTTTGTTGAACTTTTGTCTTTTGTTGACATTCGACCCAACTTGTACCATCAAATCTATATTGTTTACCTTTACCTTTTGTTCCATTTTTAACAATTACTGTATGACCAGTTTGACCTATCGTTTCTAATTTTAAGTCTAAATATAAAACAGTAGTTGAATCATTTAGTGTAACAAAATCAACTTCATAGATATTACTTTTAACAGTAGTATCTGAATCATTTTGAAAAATTACTCTATCACCTTTTTTAAGATCAACACCATCAATATAATATCCTAGTTGACCATTTACAAACGAAAATGCATCAGATGAATTTGTTTCTATCGCAGTAACTGGCGGCAATCCCTTTTCACCATAATTGTATAATTGTATATTACCTTCAAATTGTATAATAGGTCTTTTGGCTCTTTTTGTTTGATCTAAAGATACGGTATGTCCATTGTATGTTGCAGTATTTGTTAAAACACTTTCATGAAACCATCTATTAGATCTAGACCACGCATTAAAATCTTTACTATTTCTGTTTATAGTAAAATAGTCTTTTGATTTTGGCACATCAAAGCCAGCATCCCATGGATTCTCATCAAAATTTTCTGTACCATCGGCATCCCAAACTATTGTAGCAGAAGTCGTACTGTAAGTTTCAGGTACGATCATTCTATCTGTTGACATTAATACAATCTGATCACCAACACCTTCAACATAAAATTCTTTATTTTTATAATTTGCTGGTATTGTTCCAGCAAATTTTATTTTTAATCCATTCTCAAATACAACAGAATTAGGTGTAGTATATTCTTTTTTACCTAAAACTTCTGTGGTTATATCAACAGTAGTAAATCCGTCTTCTAAGTCTTCGATAACAATTGATCCTTGCATTGAAGTATGATTACCACAAGAATAAAACAATATATCAGGTAAAGAACTACTTGCGTCTGACTCAGGTACTGAAAACGTTACTGTACCTTCATCTTGTCCTTGATTAGTAACATAATCAGTTTCGTATTGTAAAGTCGATCCGTCAATTTTAGATGTTTTAATATAAAATGGATGTCCTTTAGCATCAACTTCAAATTTATAAGTATTACCTCTGTATAATGTTAATACAGGATTATCACCATTATATCCTGAAAAATTATACCCACTAGAACCATTACTGGTTACTTTTATTGTGCTTATACTTCCTGGCCTTGTAATATCAACTTGAACAACAGAAGGTCCTTCTGGTAACCAATAATAATGTCTATAATTTATTAAAGGATCGATATCAACTGGGGGTGCCCAAGAATGAGATTGTTGCTCAAATAAACGATGATGATTAGTTTTATTACCACCTAAGAATTCTATTTGATTAATAAGATCAACATATGATGCATAATAATCAATTGTACCATCATCTTTTTTATAATTTACACTTGGTTCTAATTGATAACTTTGCCTATCATCAGTATTTTCTGTAAAATACGTATCAGTAGATTTATAACTTGGTCCTTTTTTCGACCCTACAAACCCACTAATCTTTTCTAATTCACCTTTTTGAGTAAATTGATCTAATGTTGCATTTAAAAACTTTTTATTTCTTTCGGTTTGAAATACTTCAGGAAGTTGTTTAGTGGTTGTTCTAGACACCGTGGCCATTTATTAGTACCCCGAAGATGTTGATGTTGTAGTTGTTGATGTTGTAGTTGTAGTAGACGTTCCTGTCGACCCACCCGATGTTGCTGTAGTTGTTGTTGCTGAAGAAGTAGATGATGTTACTACTGTACCACTTGCTCTTAAATTTCCTTGTGAAATAGATGATATAATTTCTACATCACTCACAGTAGCACCACTAATGAATATTTCATTACTATTTGATTCTATCTGGAATAATGATCCAAATACTGTATCTTCTTTATTTGGAACAATAACAACCGAACTCACTTTTGGAGCCAATGTATTATGAATATATGTTGCTAATTCTGTATAAAAAAACGAATCACCAAAAGTCCAATTTTCTAATGCAAAATATTGATTAATAGCACCTACTACAGAAGTTTTAATATCATTATCAGTAATTGTTAAGTCAGAATTTTTAATAACCTTAAATGTAGCCTGTAATGTATTATCTGCATTAGGACCAAATAACATTTTATATTTTACTGGTCGATATACAATCTCATCTGAAACATTTTTATATTCAGACAAGGTTGGATTATATGATGTTCTTAAACTTGATGTAGTTGGAGCAGTTGGTTCACTTCCTATTTGCCCATTTTGAATCCATTGTCTATATTCTGTATCATATGCAGTAGTTAAAATATGTAAATCAATTAAATTACTTACTGATGGATCTATTCTACGATCATACCTTGCGGCGTGTTCATAATTATAATTTAAACTATCTCTACCAACAACTGCTTTATATGTTGAACTCACATCTACTAAAGCACCTATTGATGAATCATATTGCTTAATGGTACCTTGACTATAGAAATGAAAAACTTGTCCATTAACATAATCTGTAAGTGTAACAGCACTATCTGTTGATGCTCTAACAATATCAGAACTTGCAATAGTATCGTAATAGTCTGATGCTTTTGTTATATCTTTTTTAAAGTACACATATTTTTCAGACACATTTGTTGATGGAGCAACAATTGAATCAAACAAATCTGGATTATCAACTGCACCATCGTCATCTGAATCTCTGAATGAAACATATACTTCTCTAGTATCATTATAACCAGTGCTTAAAACTCTGTTACCAACAATAGCAAAAGAATAATCTTCTGTAAGTTGAACTGTACTATCAGGCATAGTATTAAATTTTAAAACTTTTATTTGGTCGTTTACTATTTTACCTGTTGTTGCATTAAAGATTTTTTGATCATCATCAAAGAAAAATCTATTTTTACTTGCTGATCTAAACACATATCTAAGGGATCTATACTTAATTGTATAAACATTATTTGTTGCTACTAACTGTAATACCCAACTAGCATCTAAATTTGTTTCTGTAGTATCACCTTGATTACTTAAATCAAAAGTTGCATCTTGATTTAAATTTTCTTCAACAATTAATTGCCAAACACCAGTATCTATATTAAATGTTAATCCAAATGTAGTATAATCTTTTATATAAGAAATTGCCGTAGTCTCAATTGAAACCGACAAATCAGAACTATATGCAGGTATAATTTCAGTTAAAATTGAATCAGTAGGTACTTTATCAACTAAGGTAATAGGACCTGTTCCATCTTCTAAATTACCTGTTCCATAATTTGATCCATCTAAAACAACCTTACTAACTTTAGTCCATAGTACTGATGATGATCCGCTATGCCCAACGGCTCCCGCCATTAATGTACCATTGTCCATAAAATGATATCCAGTTGGTGGTTCAAATTTTAACAATGAACCAACTTTTAAATATTTTAAATTTGTTGTAGTGTAATCACCTACCGCTAATGCTCCAGTTTCTAAAACGTAACCTGTATATGCGTTTGTGGCAGATGAACTTAAATTCCAAGTGTATGCTGTTCCTGTACTTTGACGTGTATAACTACCATAATAAAAATCTTTAATAGCATATGATTTTAATAATGGTTCTATTGTATTTTTTATAACATTTTGTATATCACCACTTGATGTAAATGAAAATTGTGTAGACGATGTTGCTTCTTCTTTATAAACAATACCTTCATCTGAAAAAATATTTGTACTAGAATATGCTCCAGTTGGATCTATTAAATCATAATAACGAGAAATACCAGAAGCAGTCCTATTTACTGCTTTAGTTTTTGCAATTCCTTGGAATTGTGTTAAAGGAACTATTTGATAATCTTCCGCAGTAGTCATTCTGTTATTTGTATAATAAGCCTGAGGGGCATTTGCTTTAATATCCGCATTGCTTTCAGTTACTGTTGCATTATCAACTGTATTTTGAAGACTCATTGAAACTGTTAATGTGTTAGTTTGTCCTTTTGAATTCGCATAAACAAATGACGCAGAAACATTATTCATGTCTTTTGGTCTTATTGTATAAGTTTGATTTATACTAGATCTATAATATGCTCGGAAAAGACCTTTTGGATTATCTCCAAACACACCATCAGCAAAAACTAAATCTATTTGGTCATTTGCTCTTGTGTTTACACTGAACAATTTTCTAATAGTTTCACTAACAGAATTATAAATTACATTATTACCTGTAACTGCAGGAACTTTGGTCCAAGCATTATCTAATGTACCAGACTCTGTTAAATCATATAACCAAACATCGGAATTGTTTACATTATTTTTATCTATAGATACAATTGTATTTGGTGACGGATCAGTAACCGTAAACTCACTAAAGCTTAACGATCCTTGTTTAAACATTGTAAAAAATCCTGTATTAGAAGATGCATTACCTTGTCCATCAGCACGATATAAAAATCCAAATCTATTACCAGGTATTGGTGATTCTTCATAAATGTAATTCTGATTCCTAGTTGTTGCACTAACCAATTCAAATTGCATTTGCTGAGAATTAATAGCACGACTAAATTTAAAAATTGGAAGATCTATATTAGTTGTAGCAAATTTATATTGATGAGTTGTAACTCCACCAATTAAATCTCTAATAGCAGGAGACCCAAATTTTTGTGTACCTGATAAAGATGCATTTATTATAGTAATAAATTGTTCAAACCAATTTGAATTTGTAGGATCATTCCAACTAATCAAAGTATTTGATAAGTCTGATCCATTTGAATCTGTCACTGATTCTGTTGTTGAAACACTATTAATTTTAAGCAATCCAGCCGCTGAAATATTTCTTTTTGGCACATAACTTAATAATCGTGCAAGACGTAAAATACTATCTCGTCTTTGAGCAGTATCTATAAAATTTTCTCTTGCATTAAGATCTACTCTGAAACTTAAATTTTGTCCTAAATATGCAATCAAGTCAATAAGTGCAATATATTCACTTGATTCAATGTAATCATTAAAGTCTTCTGGATAGTTTGAACGCAGATATTGAATCATTGTTCTACGTATTGTATCGAAATCATATGATAAAAAATCCGCTTGTTGGAAAGATCTATAAATCTTCTGCCAATCTTGAGATATCAGTAATGAGTTTTGTCTATCTGTTGTTGCCATGTTCTATACGTATTTATTTTAAATATAATATGCGTATATTATTAGTATGTTGGTGCCACTTCACCTGTTGCAGAAACATCTACATTATTAGTTGGAGCCGATGATTCTACTGTTAAACCTGCATCTTGGTCAAACATAAGTGATAAATTTTCACCTATATTATATGGTACATAAGTTATTTCTAAAGCAATAAGAAGTCCATGTTCTTCTTGTTGTATTCTAAGAGTATCTAACCTCCATCGAGGATCTTGTTCAACTATTGAAATCATATCTTCTTCTACTGCTTTTGATACATCAGATGAAAAAGGTTCAAACAATAAATCCCAAATAATTGTACCATAATCAGGATTTTCTAACTTTTCACCCTTTTTAATATACAAACTATTCAACAAATCAGTCCTTGCTAATTCATAATCATACAATGTATTACTATCAAAGTCTCTATTAACAGTAGAAAACCCAATGTAAGTTTTAAGTCTACTTGGTTCTACTACTTTATCACTTGTTGTTGTTTTTACTAATTTTACTTTTGCCATATTATCCTACGTTTACGTCTCCCGAACCTCCTACTCTAGCATGACCACAAGTATCTGTATTACCTGTAGTGTTAATTGCAATTCCACCTGCTTTAACAGTAGAATTCCCACCTTGTGTGTCCCAGGCAAGATTGGCGTGTAATCCTATACCATGTCCTGTACCTTTAGAACCATCAACTGCAACAACCAATGAATTGGCTTTTACAGTACTTTGAGGTATTGTAGTAATAGCACCTCCTCCGGCATTTGCATCTGTCATTCTTTGTATTGCTGGCATACTGTATTTACTCCACTCTTTTACTCAAATCATTTGCTTCTTTTTGTTCTTTACTTGGTTCTAAATATTCTCTATCTGTGCGATCTAAATTTACTGTGTCTCTAGTTTTATTTTCATGCTTTGTCCATGCTTCGTGAATTGGCATACGTTTCATAATACTCTTTAACTTTAATGTATCACCACGTGCTGATGTTGGTGTTTTGCTGGTTGTATTATATGGAAATACATATTGGGTATCAGTATTAACTAAATCATGAGTTAGTAATGGTGGAATTGTGGCTTGTTCTGCCGTAGCAGATGCACCTGCTGTTGTAACCGAAACTGTACCACTATTTAAATTAATATCTCCTCCATCTATATCTGTACCAGCATTTGATACTTGTAATTTTGCTGTACTTTTTAATGACGTGTCAAGCACACTATCAACACTTACTTTACCTGACGTTTTTAAATTAAAGTTACCTACAACATTATCGTCATCAGTAACTGCTTGTAAGTTTATATTTGATGTTAAGCTATCATCAACGTTTGCTGAATTACCTGCAAGTATGTCAACATCTCCTGTTGCGTGTATTCTTACATCTTTTCTTGGTTGTACCACATCATCTACAGTTTTTGCCACTTGCGTTGCTCTAATATCTATGTGTCCACGTACTGATTCCATTTTAAAATCTTGATTTACTTCTATAAATCCATGTCCGCCAACTTTAATTTCTGTTTCTGCCATTGACTCTAATCTAATTGCACCAGTTGATACATCGTCTAACTTCTCATCATGATAAGCATTGGCGTCTTTTTTCCATGTTCCTTCTGCCTTCATGTTAATATTTCTACCTGCTTCAATGTTTACATCTCTATCTGCTTTAAAATTAAAATCTGTTTTAGTGTGTACACTAACAGAATCACCAGCAAATATATCAATCTTACCATCTGCTGTAAATTCCATCCATGCCTTGCCATTTGCTGATCCAATATAAATCAATCCGTCTGTATCATGCATCACAATTTGATGTCCTGTGCGTGTACGCAATCGTATTAACTCGTTATTATGAAATCCTTGAATTCTACCTCCAAGACTTTCTTGTGGAGTACCATCATCCATAACAAATGTATGACCACCTTGCCTAGAATTGGCTCTTCCGGTTACACGTCTTTCTTTATCCATAAGTGAACCATGAATATTACCTTGTTTAGCATCTGAAATTTGCCCAAAAAAGTCTACTGGACCAGGTGTTGATATGCCAAACACTTGAGACGGAGTCTCTCGTCTTGCAGATGATGATGTATTACCTCTAATATTATCACTTGCTAACCCTTGGTCTATTAATATATCAACAAATGGATGCAATGGTTTTTCAGTTGCATCTATAGCCTTAAGATCTGGATTTGATTTGTTATATTCAGTAACAGGAGCATTAGGAACTTTTAACTTAACCAATTGTGCATCATAATCAGGTGATTCACTATCAATTTTCTTTAATGTTGAAGATGGATTGCCAGGAATCATATTATTCATATATTGATCCATTGGATATCCAATAATATACCCTTGTGAAAGATCTCCTTGATCAAACATTACACCAACTTTAGTATCTAAATCTGGTGGTGGCATCCACATACCGTATGATTTTTGTGTTTTACTCCAGTCACTTGTACCTGCTACAGACAAGTCTCCAGGTGTAACACCATAAAAAGGAGATAACATTCTACACCAAACCCATGTATTCGGATTTTGTTCAATACCTCCAAAGTTTTTAACAAATATCTGCACACGACCCATGCGTTGTGGATCATTTGTACGTTTAACTTTGCCAATGTATAATGCATTAGCCTTAGGCCTATTGCTTGGACCTGTAAAATTTACTGGTCCGTGTGGACTATGTGTTTCTCTAGCCATTTTTTATTCCTATTATCATCTATATTCTCTTGTTATGTCAGTAGTGGACCACTCTCCTTTTTGTTTATAAACATCATGTCCGCCAGATCCTTGTGTCTTTGTATATAAACCAGATTCTACCTTCCATTTTTTTACATTTGCATCAATTTCTGTATTTGATAATCCTTGCTCCTTACCTTCTTCCCTAATTCTCGACGTATTTCTGGTTACCATTACCCCTTTACTTACATTAACCATTTCCTTTCCAGTTGATTGATCCATACCTACCAAAGTTTTACCTTCATAATATTCTTTTTTTGTTAAACCACCATACTTGGCATTACCTATTTTCTTTTCTTCACTTTTATACTCTGTCATTTCACCACCTGATTCTTGAGTTTCACTTGTTGTAATTGTTGTTGTATTTCCTTTGTTTTCTTTTTTTGTTGTGTGAGTTTTATTACCAGTTGTTTTAGTCTCAGTTGTAGATCCTGACGTTTGAGTAAACTGATCTGCACCTGCTGGTCCTACAGTTTCTCCAGTGAATACGTGTCCAGTCATTTTATTACCTGATTGTGAAGCATCTTTTGTTAACCCAGTATAAGTTGTTGCTTCCCAGTGATCTGTATGATCTTTAAGCATTTGAGCCTCTATAGCCGCGTTGTGATCGTTCATAGATCCATTTTGAAGTAATTCCTCTGTTTTTTCATTTTTTGCCACTACTTCTCCTTTTTCATTTGATTTTTGAACATCTATTCCTTGTGTTACTGTTGCTCCACCTTCTGTTTCACCTGCTGAAGTATCCGGTTCAATTGATGTAGTAGCAGTAACTTCTTTTTCTATGGCTTTTGGTTGATCTAATTGTTGATTTTTTAACCGCACACCAGTTACTCTTTGTATAAACTGTCCACCATCAAATGTACTTTCTACTTGAATTACTCTGTATATGCCACCAAAAAATGCTGTATTATACTTGCCTGGACCTAGATTTAACCCTTCAAACAATCCTGACTCATCATCATAATCAACTGGAGTTTTAAAGTTAACATTAATATACACCTCACCTGCTAAATTATTCATTGATCCGTCTTCGTATGTTTGTGCGTTTACTGTACTTTCTACTAAATTAAATGGACTAAAATCTGCTTGTTGAAGATAATAAGGATCACCTAGTATTTCAATTTCTAAATTAATTAAATCTGCTTCAGGATTAGTAATTGCTTTTTTGGCATTAGATATTTTTTTTCGGCCAGTTACATTTGCATCTTCAGTACCTTGCGTATCATCTTGCATAGTAGTATCTGTGGCTTGTGATTCTACTGGTACAAGACCTCCATCAGCGGCATCTATTAATGGTTTAGTTTCAACCAATTTACTTTTGTCACCTGATTTAACTGCTTTATCAGATGTTGATCCTGTTGTAGTATCTCTATTTGCCGCCATTGCTTGGAAGAATGCAAAATTATATTGTATATCAAAATTTAATATATCTCTATTTTTACCTGTATAAATGTAATCATACTTTCGAGCAACTGGTTTTGTGTTTACCCAACCAGGTTTTGAAACTGATAAAACTGTATTAGAATCAACATAATGAGCAAATAGTTTAAAAACCCATGTTTCTGCATCACCATACTGTCTACTATACGTTAAATGCTTATAATCAACATTATACCATGGAACTTGTCCATCTGAATTTATTCCTGTTGTAAAAACGTATCCACTTTCAACTTGTCTAGTAACATAATCACTACTATCAACAATTGCTTCAATAATACTTAAAATAGATGTACCTGTAGCAAACGTATAAACTCTGCGAGTAAAATCTGATATACCATATTCGTTTTCTACCGTTTCCGCTGTTATTCCAGCAGTCCCAACTTCATTTAAGCCATTAAAATATTTTTTACCTTCTTCAGTTAATTCTGGAGCATATGATGTTGACTGTGCCGTCATGTAGTCATGATTAATTGTAGATTTTGAAAGATTTTTAGATTCACTTGGATTAATCATGTCATCAATTAACAAAATATACTTTTTTTGCGATCCTGGATATTTGGCATTATGCTCTTTAATTGAATTTTGAGCATTTAACTGATCTTCAAGATCTTGCATAAAGTCATCAACTGTAGCACCTTTAAGATTCATTGGTGATTGTGTGTACTTTACATTATCAATCATTGTATTTGCATTATAAGGAACAGCCTGAAAATTATATGTTGTACCACCACCTGTAACATTAAAGTCACAATTAATAATTTTTAATGGAAAGTATCTTGTAACATGACCATAAGTACCAATTAAATTACTAACTGGTCTACCTTCATCATCATATCCTTTAAATTTCAATGTAAGCAAATACGGACATCTAAGATAATTGGTATAACCAATACTTACTGCGGCATCATGCAAGTCATCTAATAAATTTGACCCAAATGGTTCAAAAATTTGAAAATCAAGTGCATGAGTATTACTTACAGAAGTTTTACTGTTTAATCCTATAATGCTTTTAAGTGTAACAGATCCAAAATGCTTGTTTAATTGTGATCCTGGTGCTAACGTAGGATATTCTGCTCCTTCAACATAATCTGATTTATTTTTTCCTAAACCAGATGATTTCGCTATAACATTTTTTGTACTTGCTGTTTTAAAATCTGCTGAATTATACAAATCGGCCGGTAATGCTGATAATGTAAATTCATATGTGTATGGTTCTAAGTTATACAGAGGATTTTCACCCGGTGGTCTGCGTTTAGGTTGTTTGAAGTCTGGTTCGAAAGTTTCTGGACCGTCTATTTCATCATCTTTATATGGACGTTTTGTAGGACTTGATACTACTGTATCATTGGTGTCACCTGAAATATAACCACTACCATCACCGACTGGTGGCTTATGATCATAATATTGATTACTTGGACTAGTTGATTCTGCTAATTGTCCTTTTTTATTTTTAGTATACACTATTTTTTTTGCGGCTGATTGATATTGGCTGACATTTACTTTATTAGATAAATCACCTTTTCCAGCATCTGCATATTGTTCAACATTTACTTTGTTAGATAAACCAGACTTTGAGTGCGTATTCGTTCCATTTACATTTTTATATGTTTTTATTTCTGGAGGCATAGGTGGAACTTTTTCTTTAATTGTTACCTCCGCAGGTGACTGCATGGTCACAACATTTCCTTGATTTATATCATACTTCTTATTATTTGGTTTTACATCTACACCCGAATGTTGAACAAAACTTACTGGTTGAGACTTTTTTGTTTCATAAAACTTGTCTTTTTGTTTAATAAAATTATCTGGAGCAACTTTAACTATTTTATTAGATAGTTCAAGATTTTTATGCTCAATATAATTGTTTATTACTTTTTTTTCTTGTGCAGTGGCTATAGTCCATTGATCTGAGTTTTTTAATTTTACTGCTTTTAAATGATTTGCGTCTGGTTGTACAACTGATTTTACATAATCAAACTTTCCAAGATTTGCATCTGGTATAGTAGTAGTACTAGTTCCTTGTATTGCTTGATTGTATTCTGTATCAGCCTGTGATATGTAACTTCCTTCCCAACTTTTGTCTTCTGTTATATTTTGTGTAGCAATTCCTAACTCTTCTAATGATACAAGATTATCAGGATTATAGTCATCACCTTTAATAAACGGATTTAAATTAATACCTTGTGACCAAAGATAAGCCAAATATGCTGTTAATGATGTGAATGCTATACCACCATAGATATAAAGCGGAACTGCGGCTGCAAATGCTACCATTTTAAATTCCTAGGCCAGTTGATATATCATCCTGACGAGGTATGCGTATTATTATACCTGCTGTAAAATCATAAATTGGATCTTTAAGAACATCAGGATTGCGTACAGCAAATACCCACCAAAGTTTTGCTGACCCATACAAATCATGTGCTAATAGATCTGGTCTGTTTTCATAAAACACATCAATTTTGTATTGAAGATCATCTTTACTCTGTGGGAATGTTCTTGGAGAATACAAATCAAGATATCCACTACGTTGTACTGTTTCTGCATATGGAGATGTACTATTATATTTTACCATTAAATGAACCCGTCTTTGGCTAACCTACCGGCCGCGAAATCTTTAAGATTAAATTTATCTTTAAGCCTTTTTCTACTGTAAACTGGTTGTACTAGAACTGTAAAAACTGAATCAGTAGGTACTCTGGTTGAAGTAACTGCCCCAGAGGTTCTTTCTTGAGCCTTTGATTGCCGTGATGATACTGATGGTGGACCACCTTCAAATACTTTCTTTTCTGCTTTTGTTTGCTTATCTACTGGAACTGCAATGTAATCAACTGATTCTCTCAATTCTATAGTAACCTGCTCTACTATTACAGGAACATCTTTAAGTATATGTTCACCATATCCATTAAGTCTTAAAATTTGTGGTGGATTACCTTGATTACCGCCAGGACCATAAAACATTTTCGATACTGATCTAAGAAAATGCAATCCGGCTATCCAATATGCTCCTTCTTGTGCATTTTGAACTGGAAAATTACCTATAATACTCATTGCGTCTACTCTACTGTTATTGTATGCGTAGTATGGATAATTTACATGAACAGGCTCTTGTGGTGTGTATTGTGCTGAATGCTGTATAATAATTGTAGGTGTTATTGGCCATGTAAACCCACCTGTTTGTTGTAATGGTGCCATTATCCCACCTTCTTTATAAAACCCTGAAGCCGCAGGTGGCAAACTTAATTTTACTCTCCAATCTAATTCTGAGGCTGGATTTGAACTTAACACTTGTGGTTGCATTACAGTTCTGCCATCACCACTTTTACCTAGGATTCCTCCTAAAGGTAAGTTAGCCAAACTTAATCTCATATTTGACTTACCTCCTGAACTAACTCCTGCTGTAACAGACCCAACAATATTATCTTTAAGTTTATTCAATATGCTCATTTGTTATATTTATTTTAAAAATAAACTGCGTATATTATTGATTTTTTGGTTGCTTAATTGTAGCAAATACCATACACTTATTACTATAAATATAGAAAGAAACACATGGCAATTAACTATCTTAACAATAAAGATATACTAAAACAGATACACCTTTCAAAAAATTCATATTGTTCAGTTGCAAAGGAAGGTTATGATCGTTATGACATTATTCTTCCATCATTAGATAAAATTAATAGAAGAACAACTGCACAGGCTAAACGTAATAAAGCATTAAGATTACAAAAAGAATCATATGAAAAAGCAAAACTTGTTGATAAAAAAGTTAAACAAGCAGATTTTGAAGTTAAATGGCAAAAAATTGATAAACATGATTTAATATTTAGAATTATGACTTATGATCATATACCATTAGAAGCAGGACGCAAACGTAAACCTAAAACAGAAGCAGATCATCGAGTAAAAATTAATTTTCCACCATTCCAACATTATAAACTTGATAAAGATGACAAATTAAAATGCATAGGCAAATCACATTGGGTAGGATCAATGAGCAATGGAAAGTTTCATGCACCTTTAAGCCATCCATTTGGAAAAATGACTGACGAATTAGCAAGAATGTTTTTAAAATTATGCAAACGTTATGCCACTAGAGCAAACTGGCGTGGATATACAGCAAATGATGAAATGCAATCACAAGCATTATTACAATTAAGTCAAATTGGTTTACAATTTGATGAAAGCAAATCTGATAATCCATTTGCATACTACACCGCGGCAATAACCAATTCATTTACACGAATTCTAAACATTGAAAAGAAAAATCAAAACATACGTGATGACTTGTTAGAACTAGCACAAATGAAACCATCGTCTACAAGACAAAATTTAGAACGCACAAGTACACCAATACAACCTAAAAAATAACTTGATCTTTTTATAAAAACGTCATACAATTATTATAAGGTAAGCGACATTGACAAATTTATTCAAAAAAGCGGCTTGTTTTACAGATATTCACTTCGGTAATAAAAGTAATTCTAAGCAATTTAATCAAGACGCAAATCGTTTCGTTGACTGGTTTATTGGCCAAGCCAAAGAAAACGATTGTGAAACTTGCATATTTTTGGGTGATTGGCACCATCAACGTGCCGCAATCAATGTTGATACCTTATCGTATTCTTTAGATAACTTAGAAAAGTTATCAAAGAATTTTGACATTACCTATTTCTTATTAGGCAATCACGATTTGTACTATAAAGAAACAAGGGAAGTCAGTTCCATGGCGTTCGCGAGAAATATTGAACGTATAAGAATCATATCAAAACCTACAGTCACTAATAATGTCGCACTTATCCCCTGGCTGGTAGGAGAAGAATGGCGCACCATTCGTGATATTGAATCTGATTATACGTTTGGGCATTTTGAATTGCCAAATTTCTTAATGAACGCCATGGTAAAAATGCCAGACATATCAGAAATAAAACAAGAAGATTTTAACAAACAAAAACAAGTTTTTACAGGACATTTTCATCATAGACAAATATCAAAGAATATCCAGTATTTAGGTTCACCGTTTGCTCAAAATTATGCAGATGCAAGTGATCCAGAACGTGGTATGATGGTTTTAGAATATGGTAACGAACCACGTTATATTAATTGGACAGAAGGTCCAACATATAAAGTAATAAAATTTAGTGAACTAATCAATAATACTGATGCTGTTTTGAAACCAGATATGCATATAAGAGTTATGATTGACGTAGAAGTTACATATGAAGAACTAAACTTTATAAAAGAAGAATTTATAAAAAAATACAACTTGCGTGAACTATCAATAATGCAAGATTCAAAAGCATTACAAGATGACACCAATAAAGGTGTTGCCGTTAAGTTTGAATCAGTTGATACTATTGTATTAAATCAACTAGCAACAATAGAATCTGATTCATTTGATAAACAATTATTAAGAAAAATTTATCAAGATTTATGATTACACTAAAAACAATAACAGTTAAGA
>Ga0208278_1000398_pt1 | contig 23677 bp, 17 predicted proteins | sample ETN01SmetaG_FD_185794 | JGI IMG/M metagenome (GOLD analysis project Ga0208278, IMG submission 185794) | Marine microbial and viral communities from oxygen minimum zone, Eastern Pacific Ocean - ETNP2014F12-01SV259 (SPAdes) (version 2) | ecosystem: Environmental > Aquatic > Marine > Oceanic ...
GCTTGCAAGTGCAAGTCTGATTAAATGTTTTGCTTTTGAATCAGCAATGGCTTGCTTGCTGTCGGGGAATAACCAGCCAAACAGATCGTATTCAAGTAGTGCTGAGAACGCTGCTTCACCATGCCCTGACATAAAGAGCTTCAACACCTCTTCAAATAACCTCGCAGGTGGGATGTCCTGTAGCAGGTAGCCAAGCTCTTTAAGGGGTTCTTCGGAATTGGGTTCAATTTCAAATCCAAGTTTCGCTTTGAATCTTACTGCTCTTAGCATGCGGACAGGATCTTCTCGATAGCGATTCTCAGGTTCACCTATCAGGCGAATCAGCTTATTTTCAATATCATTGGCACCACCGACAAGATCCTCCACCTCGTTAGTCGATGCGTTGTAATATAGTGCATTCATGGTGAAATCACGTCGTTGTACGTCTTCAGTGAACGATCCGAAGATATTGTCTGAGAGGATCATGCCTGTATCAGAGAAATGATCCTCTGCCATAACCTCGTTGTGGGGAGCACGAAAGGTCGCAACCTCGACGATTTCTCGACCAAATCGTATGTGAACAATCTTGAATCGCCTGCCGATCGAACGAGAATTGCGGAACAAATCTCTAACCTCTTCTGGGTGAGCACTGGTTGCCACATCAAAGTCTTTCGGTGACTTGCTTAACATGAGATCTCGAACACAGCCACCAACCAGATAAGCCTCGTATCCGTGGTTAGTGAGTCTTTTCACAACTTTTAGTGCGTTTACGCTTATTGGATTGCGTAAGAGTTCTTCTTCAATTTCTACCATCTAGAACATCATTTGGGGGTACTTTTTGATTGGGAATATTCTAATTTCCGTTTGAGTCAATACTAGCAGACGTAAGGAGAAGGGGCGATCAGATGCCAGACAGGAATTAACCAAAGCCAGAAAATAAAAATGGGAAAAGCGAACTTTTCCCATTCAGCGAGCCAGTTGTTTTTCTTGTTATTCTTACTCTTATTATTATTGTTGCTAAGTGCTTGTTTTTTTGTCGCACTTTTCTTAGCATCCTGCTTATCGCAGGATCTGTGCCAGAAATTGAATATTATAAACTCCTTTAAAAACAATAACATAGGGGTTTGGCAAATATTAATTTGTTTGGATTGTAACCAATGGTTACACACAATGGGAAGTACGGTAACAACTCAGGATCCGCGTTTTTTGGATCTTTCTCTCGGGACATCAAGTTTCTGGCGTTTTTCATACAAAGTCTTCCGACTAATTCCGAGCTTTTGCGCCAATTCTGTCTCTGTCATTCGTTCCTGATTCGCCAGGACAAATTTCAGGAAGTAATCCTCAAGTGACAGATCTTCCGGTATTGATTCTACATCAGGATTTACTCCAGGCCCTTCCATGTCAATCGCGAGCAAATCCGGGGGAATAATCGCATGCTCGCACAGTATGACTGCCCTCTGGATCGCGTTTTGTAATTCACGAATATTACCTGGCCATCGATATTGTTGAATCAACTGGCTGCTTTCATCGGAGAAGCTGAGACATGGTTTGCCAATCTTGTCGCAATTAAGCTTCAGAAAGTGCTCCGCCAGTGCCAGCAGATCTTCTCCCCGTTCTCGCAATGGCGGTAAGATCAGTTTGACGACATTGAGTCGATAGTAAAGATCTTCTCTGAACGCACCTTGTCGAGTCAGTTCTTTCAGATTTCGATGGGTGGCTGCAATCAGTCTCACACTCACATTGAGAGTTTCGACGGCCCCAACGCGACGAACTTCACCTCCCTGCAATACACGCAACAGACGCGCCTGAGCTTCGAGGGGTAACTCACCAATTTCATCGAGAAACAAAGTACCGCCATCCGCCGCTTCAACCAGACCAAGCCTGCGGGCGGTTGCGCCAGTGAAGGCACCTTTCTCATGGCCAAACAGCTCGGACTCTATCAATGTATCTGGGATAGCAGCGCAGTTGAGCGAGATCATCTCCTGACCAGCTTGCTGGCTTCTCTGATGCAGGGCTTTGGCCACCAATTCTTTACCCGTACCGGATTCACCCACTATCAAAACATTTGTATCTGTCGGTGCGACCTTGTTGATTCGGTTGAACAATACAAGCATGTCTTCACAATTTCCTAGCATACCTGCTATTGGCACAATTTCCGGTGCAGAATTTTCAATGATTTCATTTACGGTAGTGAGTAAATCGTCATAGTCGAAAGGCTTGGCGATATAGTCCACAGCGCCTAATTTCATTGCATCTACCGCAGAATCAACGCTGGCGTAACTTGTCATCACAAGCACAGGAACTCTGGGTGCTATTTGAATGATATCGGTACCAATCGGACCGGGTAACCTCAGATCTGTGATGATGAGGGAGAATTGGTCCAGGTCAAATGATTTTGCTTCGTCAATTGATCCGGCTTCGCTTGTTTTGAATCCCTGTTTGGTCAGGAATTTTAGCAGAGAGGATCGAATGACGACCTCGTCTTCGATGATGAGAATTTTCTTTCTGCCCATATTAACGCAGAGCTTTACACCAGTATTTACGAACTAAACAATGAATCCGAGGTTGAAGTCAACTGAATTTCATCGCGATTGTAATAAGGTAGTTTAATGGTTATGCAGGTGCCTTCAGAGTCTTTCGATTGTGCGGAGATAGAACCGTGATGCTCCTCTACGATAGATGTGACGATCGTGAGCCCAAGTCCGGTTCCTTGACCAGGATTCTTGGTTGTGTAGAAAGGTTCAAATACCTGACCTAGATCCCCAGAAGCAATCCCATGACCTTGATCAGTGATATCGACCACCAAGGTCTCATCTTTCAGTGAACCATGGATAACAACATCGGTGTTTTCTTTTGAGGCATCTCTGGCATTGGATAAGACATTGACGAAAACCTGCAGGAGTCGCTGACCATCGCCCAGCACATATAGATTCGCGTCACAGCGGTTAATGAAGTTAACGCTGATAAACTCTGACGAAAGATTGAGGAGGTTGACAGCCTCGTTAATACACTGCCGGAGTTCCACAGGAACGCTGGGACGTTTAACGTCTGTCTGGCCACCATGAGCAAAATTCACAAGCGATTCCAGAATACCTGATACGCGTTCTGTCTGCTGCAGGATTTCATCTGAAATTTCGATTAGCTCCGGTTGCTCAGTTTCGATTTTTAGATTCTGCGCCAAACAGGCAATACCGGTGATTGGATTACCGATTTCATGAGCAACACCAGCTGCCAGTTGGCCGATAGATGCGAGTCGTTGATTGTGCATCAGCTGTTGTTCAAGTATTTGCTCGTCGGTAATATCCTCGATGACGATAACCATATCGGCAAGGCTGTTATTGGCGGCGATTAAAGATTTGTGCAGATGCAGCAGGCGCATTTCATCTCTAACCGCAAACTCCATCTTCAAACGGTCAATCGAATCAGCTTTCTTGAAGCTGCCTAATAGACCTGACCAGTCACCGGGCAAGCTTGTTAGGTAGCGATCCACAATTCTCGGAGCTGGGATGCCGGTCAGCTCCTCCATGGCTCGATTCCATGTCAGCACTTTCTCTTCGACATTGATGCAACATACGGCAGTGGGTAAGTCTTGCAGTATTTGCCGATGGTATCGCCTCAGGTTGTCAAGTTCTGCCGCTAGACCGGTTAGTTGGGATTGCTGGTCTTCAAATCGATCCTCTTTGTTATGTACGCTTTCTGCTGCTGCGTGTCCTTCTGAATTGCTTCTGAAAGGCAGGTAGGTGGTTACTATGCTGTGGGCGATGGTTTGACCCACAAGGCTGGTCAGATTTGATTCCATCTGATTGCGAAGTCGAATTAGAGCAAATGGGCGTCTTTCAGTTTGGCTGAAAGGTAACTCTGCCAACGCCAGGTCCACCTGAGTCGCAGCAGCTTCACCGAGTACCTGATTGAGACTGGCTTCCATTTCATTGACAGAACGAGCCTGTAACTCGCCTTGATACGGTTGTACCGGTGAGTCACTCATGCATTCATCAGCGGCTTTAAGCTCATCAGCAGTGGGCGCCGAGAAAAGTGAAAACGTAACAAAAGCTACTGAGTTCACCACCAGTGATACCATGGCTGCGATATGCCAGACCTGCTGGTTAGGCTCAAACATCAGAGGTGTATCAAATCGGGTGGAGTAGAAAATATCGCTCATCAGAGGGAAGAACAACATGATGGCCCAGACCAGAAATCCAGCAGTCAGACCACACAGCAAACCGATCCTGTTTGCTTTTCGCCAGTAAAATGCGCCAACGAGACCAGGTAAGAACTGCATCACAGCAACGAAGGACACAATACCAAGGCCGATCAGGTTCTGCTCAACACCAAATAACCGATACAGAACGTAGGCCGAAAGAATGATGCCGACGATCAATAGACGGCGCATGTTAAGCAGAAAACCAAGAAAATCTATGCCCGGTCTCGGTAGATACAAAGGTAACAGAATATGATTGAGAGACATGGATGCTAGGGCCAGCGTGATGACAATTAAAACACCGCTTGCTGCTGCAAAACCCCCGGCATAGGCAACGATGGTGATTACTTTGTTGCCAGAAAAAAGACCGAGGCCGATGGCATGGAATTCAGCAGAAGAATCGATACCCAAGCTGGTTGCTGCCCAGAGAATGGGTGGCACACAAATACTCAAGCCCAGCATATACAGAGGGAATCCCCAGCGGGACGCAACCAGTAGACTGGCGTCATCATTTTCTGTCAGCAGAATGTGAAACATATGAGGCATGGCAACTGCTGCAGCGAAAAACATCAGCAGCATGGATCTCGAAGGGCCTTCGGACAATTCGTTCTCGGCCTGCAGGAGAAGAATCTGATTGTTCTCCAACCAGTTATTTAACTCGGTGAAACCACCGAATATACCGTAGATGGCATATAACGCGATCGCGAAGAAAGCGAGAAGTTTAAGAATAGACTCGAAACCCAGGGCGAAGATGAGTCCTTCATGCTTGTCTCTGGTTGATGCATGACGGGCACCAAAAAGGATGGCAAAGACAGACATGGTGATGCAAAAAATGACAGCCAGTCCTTCTTTGCTGATTTCCTGGTTTAACAGATGTACGGTGATGGAAACCGCCTGAATCTGCAATGCTATTAGTGGCAGCACGCCGAACAACATTAAAATGCTTATCAGACCACCCACCCATGACGCAGGATATCGAAAGGCAAATACATCAGCCAGTGAGCCTAATTTGTGTGCCAGTGCGATTCTACCAAGGGGATTCATGAGCAATGGCGCAATGAGAAAGGCCGCACTGGCACCAAAAAAATACAGGAGATAACTGGAACCAAACCGGGCTGCTAATCCAATACTGCCGTAAAACGCGATAGCACCTGCAAACACGCCGAGTGATAAAACGCGAATAGATGGATGGTGGGTGAAGGCTCGCGGCAACCACCCCTTCTCCGTTGCATAAGCTGAGCCAAACAGCGTGATCAGATAAATAAAACTGATTGTGAAAATCTGTGTCAGCGAGAAAGTCATGAGTCGTTGATGTCAGTTCCGGGTCGCTTTTTGGATTCGCGTCTCGAAGCCAGGTAGCAGAGCAGCACGAGGGTGATGCAAACCACGTAGTTGCCATACCATTCAGTCAGACTGTGGCTTTGCCACCAGCTGCCCACGTCAGCAACAAAAATGAAGAATCCGAGAACAATGAAAGTAATGACGCGTTCAGTTAGCACAAATGGCACCCGTGTCATGGTAATGACGTCATTCTAAACTGAATTTCGCTGCTTGCCATCTATTGTGAGGTGGATGCTGTCTACAGTGGATCTGTCTACCTATTACAGATCGCGATTGGGTATGGTCAGCTGCCTGGGGATTTGATCCAGCGCCCATTGCCTGATTGCCTGGTCTAACATCTTGCCGATAGGATTGCGGTCAACCGGGCGCTGACCCAGAGCTTTAAGTGCTGTTGCCAGAACGGTTGCTGAATCTTCGGAGGTAACCGGTGCAGCGTGGGCCTGTTTGCTGAGTTTCTGACCGTCGTCACCCAGTACCACTGGAAAATGCGCAAACGAAGGAGATGGGTAGTTTAGGCACCGATTGAGGAATATTTGACGAGGCGTCGAGTCAAGCAAGTCGCTTCCTCGAACAATCCGGTTGACCTGCTGGAAGTGGTCATCAACAACCACAGCAAGCTGGTAGGCGAATAAGCCGTCTTTTCGTTTGATGATAAAATCACCAATTTCCTGTTCCATATTGTATGCTCTGGGACCCAGTATCTGATCATCGAAGTGAATTGAAGTTGCCGTCGTGAGGACTCGAATCGCCGATGCTTGATCAGTGTGCTGTTTATCTCGACAAGTACCGGGATAGACACCTCTGGTAGCTTTTCGAGTACAGGTGCAGAGAAAGGTATGCCCTGCTTCGCTCAAACGCGCCAGCGCTTCAGAATAGGCATCAAGCCGGGTGCTCTGAAACATAGGTGGTGCATCCCAATCCATACCAAAAGAATGCAGTTGTTTCATGATCTTTGCAGGAGCCGACTCGGATTCTCTCGGTGGGTCGAGGTCTTCTATTCGCAGTAACCAGGTACCTTGATTTGCACGAGTATCAAGAAAGCTGGCAAGTGCGGCGACCAGGGATCCAAAATGCAGGGGACCGGTTGGAGAAGGAGCAAATCGGCCCACGATGTTGTTTACATTGCGCATGTCCGATAGTGGAATTAGCCGAGAATCTGTCTCTCTTTGATTTCAGATAACATCTTGCAGTCAATACACTGGGTTGCCGTCGGCCTCGCTTCAAGACGTTCAATGCCGATCTCAATCCCGCAAGAATCGCAGAAGCCATACTCATCCTGATCAATCAGATCAAGCGTGCTATCGATTTTTTTAATGAGCTGTCGCTCACGGTCACGGGTGCGTAGCTCAAGGCTGAATTCCTCTTCTTGAGTGGCACGATCAGCCGGATCCGGATCGTTTGATGCGACATCTTTCATATGACTTACGGTTCGATCAACTTCTTCCATCAGCTGACGCTTCCAGGTCAAGAGGATCTGCCTGAAGTGTTCACGCTGATCCTCGTCCATATAGTCATCGAGTATTTTATACTTGGCAGGTTTAGCGGCTGCGACTCTGGGTTTCTTGGCGGTTGTCTTTTTAGCAGCCTTCTTTTTCACTCTGGTTGGTTTGTTTGCAACTGCTTTTACCTTTGCTGCTGCCTTGGATTTTGCGGGTGCTTTTGCCTGGGTGGTTTTCTTCGCCGCCACCTTTTTCTTAGATGATCCTTTGGCTTTGGTTGCCGGTGCTGACTTTGATCTGGAGGGTGTCTTTGATCTGGAGGGTGTCTTTGATACTGCTTTCACCTTCGATTTTGCCTTAACCTTAGTAGTTGGTTTTGCTTTTGGTTTCACCTTGGCTTTTGATTTAGCCTTGGGCTTTAGCTTCGTTCTTGCTTTTGAACCTGCTTTTGGTTTCACCTTGACTTTTGGTTTAGCCTTGGGCTTTACCTTCGTTCTTGCTTTTGAACCTGCTTTTGATGCAGCCTTTGCTTTTGGTTTAGCTCTGGCTTTCGTCTTTGCAGCAGCCTTACGCTTGGCCTGAGCCTTGCTCTTGGTAACTGCTTTGGATTTAGCTTTAGTGGCTGTCTTCTTACGTTTTGCTGCCATGGTTCATTCCAGTTTGCTTTGTAACGAGAAGCCGGATCAAATCAAGCTGCGCACCTTACCAGAACAATTAGGATTCGCCAAGTGACAAATGGGAATTATCTGGGGGTATTTTTGATTGCTTTCGTTATTGATATAAACATCTGTTGATTGTTGTGTTATGACATGCTGGTGTGATGCTAAAGGGAAATGATCGTGGGTCGTCAATACGCGCGTCGGTTGAGTGAAATACAACCGTTTAGAGTCATGAAGTTAATGGCAAGAGCTAACGAGTTACAGGCCTTGGGACACCCGGTTGTTCATATGGAGGTGGGGGAACCCGATTTTCCAACCCCATCGGCCATTATGGAAGGCGCTAGAGTTGCGTTGGACGAAGGCAGGACGAAGTACACACCTGCGGAAGGGATTGGTCAACTGAGAGAAAAGCTGGCGACCTACTACCAGACTCAATATGGATTGGATGTGCCGACCTCGCGGATCTTTATAACTTCTGGCGGTTCTGGTGCATTGCTGCTCGCAACTGCTTTGACACTGAATGCCGGAGAGGGGCTATTGATGACTGACCCTGGCTACCCATGTAACCGACACTTCATGAAAAGCTTTGGTGCAGACGGACATCTCGTTCCGGTCTCGGCAGGGGATGGGTATCAGCTCAGCCCGGAACTCGTCGAGCGTTATTGGCAGGAGACAACCCGGGGTGTTCTACTTGCCTCGCCAGCGAACCCAACTGGTGCTGTAATGAATCCTTTGACACTGGCGCAGATAATAGAGCTGGTTGAAGTTAAGAAAGGTCATGTCATTGTTGATGAAATCTATCACGGCCTATATTACGCAGATCAGCGATTACCATCTGCGCTTTCGATGTCAGATCAGGTTATCGTCGTAAACAGCTTTTCAAAGTATTTCGGGATGACCGGCTGGCGACTTGGCTGGATGGTAGTACCAGAGAATGCAATTTCACTGGTTGAAAAGCTTGCCCAGAATCTGTTTATCTGCCCTTCCAGTGTGGCTCAATATGCCGCATTGAATGCTTTCTCCGTCGAAGCCAGAATGGAGATGGAGGGCAACAGGGAAGAATTCAGGGAGCGGCGAGATTTCATGCTGGGTGAATTACGGGAACTGGGATTCGGTGTTCCAATCGTTCCGGAAGGTGCCTTCTATATCTATGCAAAAATTCCACCGGGACTGGAAGAAAGTGAGAAGTTTTGTGCAAGGCTTCTGGAACACCACAATGTCGCCATTACGCCAGGGACTGATTTTGGATTTAACAAGGCCGATGAACACGTTAGATTTAGCTATGCACAGAATTTGCAGGTGCTTTCGTCAGGTATTGAGAATTTGAAATCTGGCCTGATGCGATAGTTCAAAGTCTGGGCACTTTGAAATGTCTGGCCAGATGTCTGCCTGGGAAACTGGTCAGAGAACTGTTTATATAATTAATTTTTCTGTCCCACATATTAGTAGAATCCATGCAAGGTGGCTGGTGGAATAAAATTAGATATAAGACTTTGATACCAGATCCGACCAGAAGTGAATTCCTCATACAACCGAGTGTGCCCTTTTGAAATTTATACCCAAACTCGACAAAGCCACTTTAGAGAAGCGCTATAAGAGATTTCTTGCCGATATACGGCTATCTGACGGAAGGATCATCACCATTCACTGTCCCAATACGGGATCCATGAAGAATTGTGCGGAAGCAGGGTCTGAGGTTTTTTACTCGACCTCCGATAATCCGAAGAGAAAGTATAAACACACCTGGGAATTAACCAGAACTCAGCGTGGTCATTACATTGGCATAAATACCAACAATGCGAACCGACTGGTAAAAGAAGCGGTGGAAAATGAAGTAATCGAGGAACTGCTTGGATACGCCTCCATCAGGACTGAGGTTAAGTATGGGAATGAGAACAGTCGAATTGACCTGTTGCTGGAAGGTGGCGATTGCGGATCGAACTGTTATGTAGAGGTCAAGAGTGTCACCTTGCTGGAATCACCATTTTCCAGTGGCCAAGGGTTCTTTCCAGATACAATCAGTGAACGAGGGCAAAAACACATAAGAGAATTGAGTCAGATGGTTCAGGAAGGGCACAGGGCGATATTGTTTTTCTGCGTGCAGCATTCAGGTATTCAGTCGGTTTTTCCGGCTGGACATATTGATTCGAGTTATGCGGAATTGTTAGCAGAAGCTGTGGCTAATGGCGTTGAGGTGTTAGCGTACAAATGCCGAATGTCGAACCTGGGTATACGACTCAGTCACACAATACCTTTCGGATTAGGTCCATGAACAAGAGTTTGATGATCATTGTCATATTGATCGTGCTGATGCTGTTGTCGGTATTAAGCCTGGGCACAGGCGCGGTTTCAATTGGTCTGGCTGATCTTATCGGCGGTCGATTGAGCAGCACTGAATACCAGATTCTTATGGACATTCGGTTACCGCGGGTTCTACTTAACATCACAGTCGGTGCCGGGGTTGCGACCTCTGGTGCTGCAATTCAGGGTCTGTTTAGAAATCCTCTGGCGGACCCTGCATTAATTGGCGTATCCAGTGGTGCAGCCTTGTTTGCTGCCGCATTTCTGGTGGTTGGATACCAAAGTGACACGTTGAGAGACCTGGGACTGTTGCAGGTCGGTGTTTCAGGTAGTGCCTTTGCTGGCGGATTGCTGACAACCTTTCTGGTATTAATGGTTGGTCGCAGCAGTAGTTCGATTTCCAATATGCTACTCGCTGGGATCGCAATTAATGCCGTGGCACTGTCCGGTGTTGGACTCTTTTCGTTTGTGTCATCGGATTCTCAACTCCGGTCTGTTGCCTTTTGGGCGCTGGGTAGTTTTAGTGCGGCTGACTGGGAAATGGTGGCGGTTTCAGCTCTCATCCTGCCGTTTTTATTTCTTATTTTTCTCGAAAGCAAAAAGCTCAATGCAATTACACTGGGTGATCAGGAAGCCTCGCATCTTGGTGTATTTGTGCCTGGATTGCGCAGGCGGGTCATTGTCTATGCAGCGATAATTGTAGGAATTGGCGTATCTCTGGTGGGTGTTATCAGTTTTGTGGGGTTGGTTGTCCCTCACCTCATCAGGCTGAGTCTCGGCTCCAATCATGTCACCTTGATCCCTGGTTCGGCGTTACTGGGAGCGATCCTGGTTATGCTGGCAGACGGAATCAGCAGGACCATGTTTGCACCAGCCGAGTTACCGGTGGGCATATTAACGGCAATTGTTGGTGGACCGTTTTTCATCTATCTCATTGTGAACCAGAAAGAGAGACTCGGAATTTGAGCGTTCAGACTAAAAACTGTGAATTTTCGATCGGTGATACGCATCTGGTGTCCGGGGTCTCTCTTTCAGTAACAAATGGTGAGGTGGTTTCACTGATCGGTGCAAACGGCGCAGGCAAGTCGTCACTGCTAAAACTGATAAGCGGGGAGTACACCGCTACCAGAGGTAATGTATTTCTGGATGGTGAAATCATCGCCGATATTGATCTGGACAGGCGCGCAAGAAAACTCGCGGTCCTGCCACAACGATCGATGCTGGATTTCCCGTTTCTGGTACACGAAGTCATCGAGATGGGTCGATATCCTCAGATGACCGGAATACAGACTGATCGAAAAGTAACCTCAGAGGTTGTGGCACGACTTGGTTTAGATGATCTGAGTAACAGAGTTTTTACGACACTCTCCGGTGGTGAACGACAGCGTGTTCAAATCGCTCGCGTCCTTGCGCAGCTCTGGGAACAGCCTGAAACAGCAAACTATCTGTTTGATGAACCCACCGCACCTCTCGATCTGGCTCATCAGTTAGAGTTTTTTAAGCACATGCGGTCGTTGGCTGAAAAGGGTTCAGCTATCCTGCTGGTCGTCCATGACATCAATCTTGCTGCAAGATTTTCGGATCGATTGATCCTGTTAAAGGATGGAAAGCTGATTGCAGACGGCGTACCGGAGGGAGTGATTACAATAGAGAATATGAAGCTGGTGTTTAACGTTGACGTTAATATTTTGACTTCAAATCCGAATCAAGCGGTGCAGATCACCTATTAACCATGGAAAACATGTAGCGTCAGAGGTTGTGCTCAGCTTCGTCAAGCAGCTGAGACTTCAGGTTGGGATCGAGATCATTTCAGTGGATATCTAAAAAAGCAGCCTGAAGCGCATAGAGCAGTACCCGATTTGCCCTGAATCCTCTCGCTTTCACACTTTGATAGAGGTCAACCGGACCGCTGTCAACTAGTTGATTCCTGTTATGCGTGCTGATGGCGTGCAGCCATCGCACGGAAGTTTGCCTAGATTTTTTGTTCTAGAAGTTCGTCTTGCACGGTGCCTAGTTTTTTTATCCCTTATTTAGCATAGATGACCGGTGGCGACTGGCCGGTACATTTAAGACATAATTGCCTGATGGAGGTCCTATCGACGATTTCAACCAGGGGTTTTTTACTCTCTCGTCAATGGCACGAGTCGAGCAGTGGACAAGATCTGGTTTTTTGGCTTGCCTCGGATGATGGTCCGGTCAGGTTGGTATTTGAATCTCAGGAGTCGGTACTGTTCGTAGGGCAGCAGGATTTTGTGCGCGTTACAGACTTGATTGATTCGCTGGGCAGGTGGCGCCATGCGGATGTGAATTTGCTGGGGTTTGATAATCAAGCCATTGTCGCGTGCTATTTCCCGTCGCAGCGTGGGCTGAATCTTGCCAGAGCAGCGCTTAGATCAGAAGTAACGATGTTTGAAGCCGACATACGGCCTACCGATCGATATCTGATGGAAAGGTTTATCACAGCCGCGATTGCGGTAGAGGGTGAGTCGGATACTCATAACGGATATCGTGAATTTGTTAATCCTCGTATCAGGGCGACTGAATATACGCCTGATCTAAAGATTGTTTCTCTGGATATAGAAACGTCGTACACGGAGAACACGCTTTACTCTATTGCTTTGCATGGCACCGGTATTCAGAGGGTTTTCATGTTGGGCAATGACAAACCTGAGTTGGACTATCTCGAATTCCTGTTAGATGAGAAGACTGTCATTCAAAGATTTCTCGAATGGTTTCGGGAGATCGACCCCGATGTGGTGATCGGATGGAGTGTCGTCGCGTTTGATTTGAACTTTCTGCAAATGCGCTGTGATGCATTGTCGATACCTTTTCGGCTGGGACGGGCAGATCAGACAGTTCAATGGAGAACAGCCGCGCAAGGTAGCGACAGGAATTACGCGCTGGTACCTGGTCGGGTTGTTTTAGATGGTATCGAATTACTGCGTACAGCAACGTACCAGTTTGAGAGTTTTTCGCTGGAATTTGTTGCCAGAGAATTACTCGGCCGCGGCAAGCTGATTGAGGATGTAGATGAAAGAGCCAGTGAAATTCAAGATCTGTTTGCGAATAACAAGACCCAGCTGGCCAAATACAATCTTGAAGATTGCGTTCTGGTTTCCGAGATCTTTGCAGCAACCAACTTGATCCGGTTTGCGATCGAACGGAGTCGATTGACGGGTTTGGATCTTGATCGACCCGGTGGATCCGTTGCAGCGTTTGATTTTCTGTATCTACCCAGATTGCACCGAAAAGGTTTTGTCGCACCGGTTGTTGAAGATGAGTCAGGTGTTGCTAGTCCGGGTGGATATGTACTTGAATCTCAACCGGGCCTGTTTGATAACATCATCGTGCTCGATTTCAAAAGCCTGTATCCAAGCATTATTAGAACCTTCCATGTGGATCCTCTGGCAATGATTGTGGCCGGGAACGAGGATGATCCCATACCTGGTTTTACTGGTGCCAGGTTTTCGCGTGCTGATTTTATCCTGCCAGAGATCATTGAAGAGCTGTGGGCTGCCCGTGATGGTGCAAAAAAGTCTGGAGAAGCAGCCTTGTCTCAGACCATAAAAATAATAATGAATTCCTTTTATGGTGTCTTAGGGACAACGGGATGCCGGTTCTTCAATCCAAAGCTGGTGAGTTCCATTACCCTCAGAGGTCATGAGATTTTACAGAGAACTCGAGACCTGATTGAGGAGAAAGGTTTTTCAGTTATCTATGGCGACACAGATTCTGTTTTTGTTCATCTTAGCGAAGTTTCATCGGACGAGCAGGCTGATGCGATTGGCAGATCTTTGACGACTTACCTTAATCAGTGGTGGACAGATCATCTCCTCGATACGATTAACGTAAAAAGTTATCTTGAAGTCGAGTACGAAACTCATTTCAATCGATTCATGATGCCGACAGTCAGGGGATCGGAAAAAGGAAGCAAGAAACGCTATGCCGGGTTGGTCACGAGGGAAGGCAAATCGCATCTGGTTTTCAAGGGACTTGAAACCGTACGCAGTGATTGGAGTCGACTGGCAAGGGAATTCCAGCAGGAGCTGTATCGAAAGATCTTTATGGACGAACCCTATGAATCATTTATAAAGGAAAGTGTTGAGAATGTCAGCAGCGGATTATGCGATGATAAATTGGTTTTGCGAAAGCGAATAAGACGCAAGTTGTCGGACTATCAGAAAAACATACCGCCACATGTCCGGGCCGCAAGAATCGCTGAAGAGATCAGAGCCAGTCGAGGGTTGAGCAGCATGTTTGGTAGCGGAGGATGGGTCGAGTATCTGATGACTGTAAACGGGGCTGAACCAAAGGCCTATATGAGTTCTAGAATCGATTATCAGTTCTACATTGACAGGCAACTTGCCCCAATCGCCGATGCCATCCTGTCCTTCAAGTCAACGTCACTGGCGGAACTCACCGATCGTCAGTTAGGGTTGTTTTAACTCGGTGATCGCTTCAGCATGCAGACGTGCACCGAAGTTCGAAACCAGCTTTGAAGCCGATCTGTTGGCAAATACGGTTGCCTGTTCAAAAGACTGACCCTGACTGACAGCGTAAAGAAACGCGCCTGCAAACATGTCTCCTGCACCGGTTGTGTCAACCGCATGGGTCGGCGTTCCTGGAACAGCTGCCTGTGTGGATCCGTCATACACCATGGCGCCTTCCTTGCCGCAGGTCATGGCCACTTGATTACAGACCGTCTGTAGTTTCTTAAAAGCTTCCTTGGTACTTTGGCTGCCGGTCCAGATTTTTGCTTCATCCTCGTTGCAGAAGATAAGGTCTACTCCCCGTTCGGCAAATTGATCAAAAGACTGCTGGAAATTCTCAACTATTGCCGGGTCCGACAGTGTCAGGGATACCACGACGCCAGCTTCCCTTGCTATCTCCTGAGCTTTCAATGCCGCGTCATAGGCAGTGGGTGAAGTAACCAGGTATCCCTCAATATAGAGGTATCTGGAATTACGAAGAGCATTCTCGTCTAACTCGTCGATGGACAGTTCCCGACTGATTCCAAGGTGAGTTGTCATCGTGCGTTCAGCATCCGGCGTCACCATTGATATACAGTGACCAGAGTGGCCAGATTCACAACCGTTATTGAGATTTGTATCGACGCCTGCAGCTCGCAGATCCTGCATGAAAAAATCTCCGGTGGCATCATTGGCGACCTTACAGCTATAGAAACTGCTTGCACCAAATTGAGCGATCGCGACCAGCGTGTTTGCTGCTGAACCGCCACCGGACTGGTGAATGACTTCGTACTCGTGTTTTTCTTCGAGCAAGTGAATGAGGTTGATTCGTTCTTCTTCTTCGATAAGCGTCATGACGCCTTTCTGCAGATCGGCCAGACCTATAAAAGCATCGTCGATTTCATATTCGGTATCGACCAGGGCATTGCCGATGCCATAGACATCGTATTGCTTCATGCTTGCCCCGCTTTGATTGAAGCAAAAGCTATCTCTGCCGCCTCGAGAGTTTGTTGAAGATCGTCGTCGCTGTGTGCAGAGGAGACGAACCCGGATTCAAAAGGGGATGGTGCCAGGTTGATGCCACTGGCTAACATGGAATTGAAAAACTGATTGAACTGTTTGGTATCGGCGTTCATCACCTGGTTGAAGCTGGTTACCGGATTGGCTGCGGTGAAGAAGAAGCCGAACATCCCGCCGACACAGTTTGTACTAAACGCTATCCCCGCTTCTTCTGCCAGTTTCTGCAGACCGCTCATCAGGCCTTCCACCTTTGTTGACAGTGCTTCATAAAAACCAGGTGATTCAATGAGTTCAAGCGTTGCAAGACCAGCCGTCATGGCGATGGGATTACCAGATAAGGTGCCAGCCTGATAGACCCCGCCTAGAGGGGCAACGACACTCATGATGTCTCGTTTGCCGCCAAAAGCGCCAACAGGCATGCCGCCGCCGATGACCTTGCCCAGGGTCGTAAGGTCCGGCTTGATGTTGAAAAGCCCCTGTGCGCCATCGAGAGAGACGCGAAAACCAGTCATGACTTCATCGAAAATAAGCACTGATCCATACTGATCACAGACCGACCGGAGCGATTCAAGAAAACCTGTAACAGGCGGGACACAACCCATATTTCCTGCAACCGGCTCGACAATGATGGCAGCAATGCTATCGCCCTCTTGAGCAAAAACCTGTTCGACCTGGCTGGCGTTGTTGAATTCCAGCGTAATTGTGTGCTCAGCCGTGCTCTTGGGTACCCCAAGGGAATCTGGTTCACCCAGGGTCAATGCACCGGAACCCGCTTTAACCAGGAGTGAGTCACAGTGGCCGTGATAACAGCCTTCAAATTTAATGATTTTGTCCCTGCCGGTGTAACCGCGTGCCACCCGTATTGCGCTCATGGTAGCCTCGGTTCCGGAACTCACCATTCGGATCATTTCGATATAAGGCATCAATGTACAGATCTTGTTAGCCAGGATGGTTTCGATTTCTGTGGGTGCCCCAAAGCTGAGCCCGTTCGCCAATGCGGCCTTAATCCTGTCGATGACCTGTGGATTGGCGTGTCCGACGATCATCGGACCCCAGGAGCCGACATAGTCGATGTAGCGGTCCTCGTCCTCGTCGACCAGATGGGCGCCGTGGCCCTTCTTGAAGAATACCGGTTGACCTCCCACACGTTGGAAAGCGCGGACTGGCGAATTAACGCCACCGGGCAAAATCTGTTGTGCGCTCTCAAATAAAGTCGTAGATCGAGACATACTCGTTTGATTCTCGTAGTAAAGTTGCGCATTCAAACATTCATCTGTATTGGATTCAATTCGCAAATCCGTTGATGTTTGGCATATGAGTCGGGTTCTTTTCAGTTATGATGCCAGAACATGCGATTTGGCACATGCTGACCCATCCCCATACGGCGTCCGTTTTTGAGAGAATTTCAGGTATGGCGTTGAGCTTTATCAACCGCGGTGATTGAATCAAAGCCATGGGCAATATGGGCTGAAATTGAAGCCGCCAGGGTTGAACCGGATCCGAGATAATTATGTGGCAACCGTTCCCACAGCCGTTCCTTCACCTCCCCGGTGTCTTGGGGAGAACTTCCATCGAACAGCGCCATCGACTAAATTCACTTTAAGTGTAGAGCACTGGCAGATTCTGTTGGCTTATTGATAGTAGGATTCGATATCTTCCCGGGTGATGATTCCGACCACTGAATCTATCATGGGTGCGCTGATCCGGTTCACATAGAGTGCCTGAAGACCCGATTCCTTAATGGCGTCGAGAGCTTCGGTCAGTGTGGCCTGAAGAAGAATAGACGTGACATCCTTTCTCGTTGCAGGAATTTCGGCCAGATCAATTTCGTCCTGTTCCGCCGTTTCGAGAAAAGTCATGAGATCGAGAGTTCGAAGAATGAACGCAGGACGACCCGTCGCGTCGTTATCGACGAGTAACCAGGTGGGTTTGTCCTGGATTACCTGATTAGCTTCCTGTGTTGTGATGGTTGTATTCACACGCTCGAAACTGCGGGACATGATCGAAGCCACTGATTCCCGGTTTAGTGTCATGGAAAGTGGGTTTTGTCTGAACTCCAGTCCGAGAATCCCCATCTGGGTTAAAAACACTGACTTGACGTTGAATATCTGGCTCGCAGTCAGATTGGCGATGATGATGACCAGCATGGCTGGCAGAATGATATTTGGATTATGAGTCAGCTCCATTACCGCCATGAGTGCTGCCAGCGGAGCCTGTAATACCGCTCCCATCATCGCACCCATGCCCAACAGAACATAAAGGCCAGGCGCTGCAGCAAGGTCAGGAGAGAATGCAGCACCAATAAACCCAAGGACACCACCTGCAGTAGCGCCAATAAAAAGAGTCGGTCCAATTAATCCGACCGGAACTCCCAGGGCGATGGTCGTTGCGGTTGCGACTAGCTTACAAGCGCAGGCCAGTAACAGAACGGTTATAGCCAGTTCACCGGTGTGGGCCAGATTCACGGTATCGTATCCAATGCCCAGAATTTGTGGGCTCAATAGAGCGAGAAGCCCGGTGATGGCACCTGCCAGCAACATTTTGATCCAGTAGGATGCCGGGCTCATCAGGTAGACGCGTCGAATTAAGCGAACAAAAATTGCAGCCAGAGTGCCAATGACGACACCCTCAAGAATCAGGAAAGGCAAGTTATAGAAACTCTCCATGGCAATATCTGACGGCACATTGAAAGCGGCGCTGTTGCCATAGACCAGCTGATTGATCAATGTTGCAGTAACAGCCGCCAGGATAACTGGAATAAAACCAGCGACGGTATATTCCATGATGATCACTTCCATCGAAAAAATCACACCGGCGATTGGCGTGTTAAATGATGCGGATATGGCAGCAGCTGCACCACAGCCGACCAGAATCCGAATGCTGTTATTCGGAAGACGTAGAGACTGCCCGAGAAGGCTGCTGCATGCTGCTCCCAGGTGTACTGCAGGTCCCTCTCTGCCACCTGAATGACCTGTTCCTAGTGCAACAATACCGCCGATAAACTGTATAAGGGCATTCCGCCAGGGTAGATATCCCTGGTGCCTGGAAAGTCGTTCCAGCACATGAACGACACCGACGCTGCGGCTATTGCCTTGCACAAAGGTAAACAAAAGTACCAGCACGACGCTTCCCGCGACCGGGAGCACAAAAAGTGAGGTTAGCGGCAGACTCTCAAAGTGCTCGAAGTTTTCTTCGAGAAAGAATGAGAGTGGCAACTCGATCAGGCTTCTGAAGGCAAGAATGACCAAACCGGTCACGATGCCAGAGAAAATGCCAAGGATGGCGAATTGCGGAATAGAATCGACTGAGGCCAGAGCTCGCCGAAAACCGCGAATAGAATAGCTTGAAGGTAATCTTGGGGGCACGTAGCGGATGCCTGATTCGTTATCGGCAGCATATTCCAAGGGCATACAAAGATCGACCTTTGTTGGAAGAGAATGCTTGAAAAAGATGTTATTTAGCAATTTCTGGTAAACTACACGTCCTTTTTTTCAGAATCGGCGCATATTTTGACCGCGGTAAAGGGCAGTAAACAATACAAGATGGTGGTCGTACCTTACCGGCCTTTGTATAAGGCTGGTATCTTTCTGCTGTGTCTTGTGACCATTACAGCTTTTAGTTGGCTTACCTATCAGTATGGACTGAGAGAAGGACTAGAGACAAAGATCGAAGTCGTCAATGAGCGGGATGAAATAAAAGAACAGCTGGCTCAGAGTGCTCAGCTGGTGCGGCAACTGAGACAAGACGTTGCCGAACTCAAACTGGGTGGGCAGGTTGATTCCAGGGCAAATGAAGAAGTGAGACTGACAGTAGAACAGTTGCAGGATCAGATTGCCGAGTTAAATGAGGAAATTCGGTTTTATAAAGGTGTTATGTTACCCAACGTTGGGGACAAGGGATTGCGAATAGAGCGATTGGATATGAAAGCATCAAACGATCCAAACAAGTATAACTTCAGTCTGTTGTTAACCCAGGTAGTGGAAAAACACGAGTATGTTCAAGGAGGTGTCGAGATTAATCTTCTTGGTCAACAAGGCAGTGGTGAAAAAAAACTCTCATTGGATGAACTGAGTGCTGACAACCAGGAATCAATCCGCTTCAGGTTCCGGTACTTTCAAAATATCGATGGCGAACTGACCGTACCGGATGGATTTGAACCACAGCAGATTATGATTGTTGCCAGGTTATCTGGCAGAAATGCTCAACTTCTCGAAAGAAAATTCGACTGGCAAATAGATGGGGACTAGTCATGGCTCGAAGAAAAAACGGTGCCGGTTCTGGCATAACACTAATTGCAAATAACTGTGAATTGTCCGGGGATGTGCATTTCAGCGACGAGTTACAGGTAAACGGCACGATCAAAGGCAATATTTTTGGAGTCGAGGGTTCGAAAGCAGTCATCGTTATCAGCGAGAAAGGCAGGGTGAAGGGTGACATACGAGTACCCAATGTTATCGTTAATGGAAAGGTGTATGGTGATATACACAGTGACAAGCATATTGAACTTGCTGCCAAGGCTGAGATTGTAGGTGATGTCTACTACCATCTGATTGAGATGGTTAAGGGCAGCCGGGTCGACGGCAGTCTGGTGCATGCCGGGAGTGGTAAAGAACCGAAGACGGAATCCAAAGCCCAAAGTAGTAAGCGACCCACCGAAGTACCTGCTGGAGAAAGAACGGTAGGTTCGACGTCCAACGTCGCGGCTGTAAAGAGTAAATCTGCCTGATACAAGGTATACCTTGATTTTACGAGATCAGATCCCATATTTAAGTCATGACTGACACACCTACTACATTTGTTCCTGTAATCATGACGTTCACCGATCATGCGGCGAGTAAGGTGAAATCTCTGATTCATGAAGAAGAGAATGAGAACCTGAAGTTGCGGGTATTTGTTACTGGCGGTGGTTGCTCAGGTTTCGAGTATGGGTTCACATTCGATGAAGATGTTGAAGACGATGACACAACAATCGAGAACGCGGGTGTAACCTTGGTTGTTGATGCGTTGAGCTATCAGTACCTTGTGGGATCAGTAGTAGATTTCAAGGAGGACCTGCAAGGATCAAGGTTCGTCGTTACAAACCCAAATGCAACCACGACCTGTGGTTGCGGTAATTCTTTCTCAGTCTAAGAATTCCCCTATTCAAACGAGCCGGATCCGATCTTGGGTGCTGATGCGTAGCGAGTGCTACCAACGACTGATTCAAGGTGCGCCAGAAACGGTCGGGTGAGTTGTTTGAACTTGAGTAGATTCGATTTTGAAATCGGTTCAGCCTTTGGTAACTTCACTGTTCGTGGATTTCTGTGTACGCCATTCACTAGGAATTCATAATGCAGATGTGGTGCAGTTGCCCATCCAGTGGCTCCGACATAGCCGATTGTCTGACCTTGTTTTACCTTCTTGCCCGGTCTGATTGATTTGGCAAAAGATGAAAGATGTAAATATTTTGTTTCATATTTTTCACCGTGTCGAATAACCATGTAGCGACCGGATGCGCTGTTTTGTCGCGCGATTGTAACCGTACCATCACCTGATGCGAGAACAGGCGTACCCCGGTTAGCGGCGTAGTCTATTCCTCGATGAGGCATGACTCGTTTATGTATTGGATGGAGTCGTTTCATGTTGAAACGGGAACTCACGTGAGAAAAATGCACAGGATCTCTTAAGAAAGCCTTGCGCATGCTGCGACCTTCAGGTGTGAAATAACTACTTCGACCGTTTTCTTCAAACAACACCGCCGTGTAGGTCTTGCCGAAATTATTGAATTCGGCTGCCAGGATTTGACCTTCCCGGACCTTTTCACCGTTGACATAAATATCTTCGTAAAGAAGCGTAAAGGTGTCTCCTTGCCTCAGATCAAGTGCGAAGCTGATATCCCATTGAAAAACGTAGCTGAGCTCCATGATGAGATTGTCTGATAGACCCACTGCCTTGCCTGCGTGGTACAGAGACGGTTTGTCTTCCGTAATCTTTGCCGATTTGTATGAAATAAGAACCTCGGGCTCGAGGAAATCCCAATTTAGATCGAATCCATTGTCGGATCGACTGACAGTCAGTTTCTTCAGCGGAGTTTGTTCGTATAATAATGTTTTCAGATCACCGTCGGGGCCCATCTCGAATCTCAGCGACTGACCTGGCTTGATATTTCCAAGGACAGCAACCTTTTTGCCCAAAGACATTATTTCCTGTAGTTCCGCAGCAGAAAAACCTACCCGCTGAAAAATCATTGAAAGGCTGTCGCCCGGTTGTATATGGGCTTCTTCCCATCTGCGATCTGCTGGTCTGGTCGGTGTTGGCGCGATTTCAGCAATGGTTTCATCAGCAATGGTTTCAATTGAAAGAGAAACTGGCGCACTGTTGACTGAATCAGGTTGGGTCTCAGGGAGTAAACCGGTCAGCAGCAGGAGCCCTAGCGTCAGGATGGCAGCGAATCTCAAGTTTGATTGCGGATATTTATGCATAAAGCATGATGCTACACGTGTTTTTTATTGTTAATTATTATAAATTGTTTCTAAGTATATAAAAAATATAGGTTTAATGAAAGAATAACTGAATTGTCAAACATTTATAGTTATCCAAATGTATCGATTTACTGCATTTCAGTGGGCCAGCAGAGACTTTAACTGGCAGGAATACAAAATTCGGCTTGAATTTCGTTTCACTTGATGTATTTTGGCGCCTGCTCAACCTATGTCCTATTCAAAAAAGGGATAGAAAGACTACATGAGGGAAACGGAAATTTGAAATATAGTTTTAACAATATTGGCGGTACAGGATCGTGACGGTAACCAAGAATCTGTTAGAGCATCTCAGGTCTCTGGGGCTTATTGCGCAGGTAAGCAGTGAAGAGGAACTTATTGAGCATTTGTCTACAGGGTCAAGGACGGTTTACTGTGGCTTCGACCCGACTGCCGATAGTCTGCATATTGGTAATCTGGTGCCATTGTTGGCATTGAGACGGTTTCAAATGGCAGGTCATCGCCCCATTCTTCTTGTTGGAGGGGCGACCGGCATGATTGGTGATCCGGGCGGTCGTACAACCGAGCGTGAGTTGAAGTCTACCTCTGATGTCAAAGCTCACGTCGAAAAGATTCGAGTACAGGCCAGTCGTTTTCTGGAGTTCGGAGATGGGCAGAATTCCGCCATCGTTGTGGACAATGCTGAATGGACTGAAAATCTGACTGTAATAGACTTCCTGCGGGATGTGGGTAAGCACTTTAAAGTCAATTCGATGATTCAGAAGGAAACCATCCGGCGACGCCTGAAAGATGATTCCTCGGGCATCAGTTATACGGAATTCAGTTACCTGATTTTACAGTCCTATGATTTTGTTGTGCTCAATGAGCGGTTTGGCTGCAGTATACAAATGGGTGGGAGTGATCAATGGGGCAATATCACTTCGGGAATAGATCTTGTTCGGCGCATGAATGGTGAGCAGGCTCATGCAGTTACCTATCCGCTGATTACAAGTGCCGATGGCACGAAGCTTGGCAAGAGTATGGGTAATGCAGTCTGGATTGATGCAGAGAAAACATCACCGTACAGTTTCTACCAGTTCTGGCGGAATTGTGCTGACGACGACGTGATGAACTACCTGAAGATATTCACCTTTCTGGATTCTGAAGAATTAAGTCGGCTCAGCGCGGCTCACAGTCAGGATCCCGGGATGAGAATTGCACAGGTCTCACTGGCTCAGGAAGTCACGAGGCTGGTGCATGGTGAGGAAGGTGTTGCGGCGGCTGAAAGAATCAGTGAAGCATTGTTCACCAATCAACTGGCGAGTCTGTCAGAAGAAGACCTGCAGCAAGTCGCGCTCGATGGATTGCCGACCTCAACCCATGGCGACAGCGTTGGGCTCATTGAGGTATTGACTGAATCCGGCCTGGCGGTAACACCCCGGGGTGAAGTGACTCAAGGGCAGGCGAGGAAACTGATTGAAAGCAATGCAGTTTCGGTAAACGGTGAGAAAGTGACGGATGTAGACCACAAGCTGGCTACCAGTGCGGCACTTTATGGTTGTTACTTCGTTGTGCAAAAAGGAAAGAAGAATCACCATCTGGTTATGATGAAGTCTTGAGCTAAAGACTGGATGGTCTTCATGGAAATTGGTGGAGCCACGCGGGATCGAACCGCGGACCTCCTGCGTGCAAGGCAGGCGCTCTCCCAGCTGAGCTATGGCCCCAAGAAACTCTCGGCGATAAGGTATGCCTCCTTATCGTAATACTATGACTTGCTGTACTGATTTATATTACCAGTACTTAAGGCTTGCTT
>Ga0208278_1000406_pt1 | contig 23445 bp, 16 predicted proteins | sample ETN01SmetaG_FD_185794 | JGI IMG/M metagenome (GOLD analysis project Ga0208278, IMG submission 185794) | Marine microbial and viral communities from oxygen minimum zone, Eastern Pacific Ocean - ETNP2014F12-01SV259 (SPAdes) (version 2) | ecosystem: Environmental > Aquatic > Marine > Oceanic ...
TGACGATACTATCTTTTTCACTCATGAAAGTTCTTTTTTGAAGGTATTTTAACCCAATTCGGATTTTGAGATATGGTTTGAAGCAGTCTGACTTTCAGGGAGGATGACCTGGAAACAAGCTCCTTGGGTATCATTCGGATGATAACGCAATTGACCTCCGTGAGACTCGACGAGACGGAAAGAGATTGAAAGCCCTAGTCCCGTTCCTTGCTTTTTGGTGCTGAAAAGGGGTTTGAAGATATTTTTTCGGAGTTCCTCCGGAATTCCAGGACCCTCATCTTCGATGCTGACCAGGATGTAGCGTCGGCCCGGGTCGAGGTTGGTTCCGGCCAACTCCCAGTGAGCACAATGGCGGGTCAGCACCCTGACCCGTCCATCAGGAGGACAGGCTTCCGAAGCGTTACGCAGAAGATTCAAAAATACCTGATGCAACTTATCACGGTCAGCCTCGATCTCTGGAAGAGAAGCATCGTAATACGCGATAAAACGAAGATCCGGATACGAACTCCGTTCAAAACTGAGAATCATGTCCAGCAACTCATGCAGATTGAACGTATTGGGATGGATCGGCATCGGATGCGAATGCATCAGCAGTTGTTTGAGCAAACGCTCGATGCGTTCGATTTCAGAAAACATCATCTTTGCCGGCTCCGTATCCATTTCAGACTGGTTCAGTTCCCGTTCCATGAGCTGGAGCATGCCTTTGATCCCTCCGAGGGGATTCTGAATTTCATGGGCCAGGGTCGACATCAACCTCCCCACGTCCCTGGCCAGTTCGGTCTCACGTTCCCGCTTCCTGGCATGGTTGAAACGTGTGCTTTCCAGTAGGGTGATGAGGGCATGATCCGGATTTCCACCTGATTTTCTCAATGGAGTCAGGACGATCTCTGCAGTTCGATTCTGGAGTGGAGGAGTCTGCAGTTCGTAACTGCTGAGTTGGTATTCCTTTTCATCCTCCAAAACCTGCTGAAGTCTAATCAGGATTTGGGGATCTTGCTCAAACAGGGAATCTGCACCGAGGCCTTTCAATCTGGAAGAATCCCGATCCCAAAGAAGAGAAGCCGCTTCATTGCAGTAGACCAACTTGCCCCTTGCATCAATCAACAGAACTGCCTGGCGAAGCTGGTCCAGCAAATTGGTCGAATCTTTATTGGTAATCATTCACAGAGAATGAACTTGGGAGCAATCAGGGGGGCAACAGAATTGACTGTGTTAACAATGATTTATAAAGTATATCGCCTCATTGATCAAGAAATTTCAACCATTTCCGATGTCCCTTCTGCGTCTCCTCAAACAGTCCGATCTACTTCAAAAATCATCGGACTCAAAGGATATTTTTCATGCATCACACGACCATTCCGTGGTCGTGGAGGCTTCTGCGGGTACCGGGAAAACTTTCGCATTGGAGGAACTGGTACTGGAACTAGCCCTGGTGGAAAGGATCCCACTACAGAAAATTCTGCTCGTTACTTTCACTGAAAAAGCGACCCAGGAGCTTCGTACCCGCCTGCGCACCCGACTCCGTGAGATCGTTGAGGCAGCACAATCTGGAAAGGATTGGCTGGGACCAGAGGGCACTGGAAGTTGCTGGGAAATCGACGCTCCACGCCTGGAGCAGTTGAAGGCTGCACTCATGGATTTTGATGCCGTTCCAATCTATACGATTCATGGATTCTGCAACCGTCTGATTCGCGAATTTGCCTTTGAAAATCGGCTCCTCTTCAACCAGCAACAGGTAGACACACGGCAACTGATGGAAGATCATTTTCGGATTTTCCTGCGTTCCAAAGTTCTCCCTCCGAAATCTACCCATTCTCCCCTGATGAACCTCTATTTGGTTCATGCAGAAGGAAATCTGGAAACTCTACAAAGAGAACTGCTTCGGCTGATACCCCAACAAGGAAAGCTGATACCCCAGTGGCCCTCTTTTTTAAAAATGATGCAATCCTTCCATACGCCCTGGAAGAAACTTTGCCATGAAGACCAAAGCTTGAGGAGCAGCCAACCTGGGAGCCATCCGATGCGCGAGGCATTCTGGTTGATGAACCTGAATGGAAATTCGGAAAAAGGAATCCTAAGCAGCCTGGAAAGGATCATCGAATTATTGGGAAGTCCGGAATTACCTCCCGAGGAATGTTTCCTCCATTTGCTTCAAAGCCAACCAGAAAAGGTGACTCGCCCTAAATGTGCAAAACAGATGAAGTCCGGAAAGCAATATGCCAGTCCAGATGATTTCCCGGATGCCCAGAAAGATTGGATGGCTGCGCTGGAAGAGCTTGAAAGATTTTTCACGGAAAATGAGTTGGTTCTGGAAAAACCTGAACAGATTAAAAAAATTCTGAAAGCCTGGCTTATTTTGGAAATCCTGCCTCCTCTACGGTCTGAACTGGAACAGATGAAACTCGAAAAAGGGGTTTATGATTTTGATGACATGCTCCGGATCGTCGAAGAAAATGTTCAACCTGCCAATTCAAACGGATCTGAAAATCCAGCGACACCTTTGACCCATGCAGTCAGATCACAATATGAAACCGCCATCGTTGATGAGTTTCAGGATACCGACCCAAGACAGTGGTCGATCTTCAAGAACCTCTTCTTGAAAAGTGCTTCCCACCGATTGATGCTGATTGGAGATCCAAAGCAGGCGATCTATGGTTTTCGGGGTGCTGAGGTCCTCACCTACCTGGAAGCACGGGATTCGATGCTTTCCCGAAAAGATGCAAAACGGCTGAGTCTGAAACGAAACTTCCGCTCCACTGCCGGACTGATCAATGGACTGAACCGGATTTTCCAAAACCCCAACTGGTTTGAGAGCCCCAAAGGTATTGGATACTCCCAAGTGATGTGTGGAAATCCTGAAATCCTGCTCGAGGATTCGCATGAAAACCGACGTGCCATCCATTTTTTGGAAATCCAGCCACACTTCAGGATCGGCCGAACTCAGCTTCAAAAACTGGAAAGGAAAAAAAGTAACCCTTTTCCAAAAGAAATGATGATTGCTTTGAATCGGGCCGAAGGAACCGATTGTCGTAGTGAAGATGACTTCCTGAAAACCGTCTCTCGTGAAGCAGGTCCTGAAATAACCGGACAATTCCGCAACGAACTGCTCAAGACTTTCCTTCAGACCAACCGCAGAAAACCGGAACGAGAACTTGCTGAAACCATTGCCGAGGAAGTGAAAGACCTGCTGAAACGAAAAGTTCTTTGGCATGATGGAAAAGAAAACCAGAGTTCGACGCTCAAAGAACATCAAATCTGTGTTCTCTTTCGGAAAACTTCCGAAGGTGAAATCCTTTCCAAAGTCTTTCGCCGTCACGGCATTGCCTATGCGTTCTACAAACAGCGTGGGCTTTTTCAGACAAGGGAGGCCCATGAAATTTTGGACCTGTTGAACGCTGTGGTTCATGAAGATCAGCCTCAGCGCATTCGTATGGCCCTTCTTTCGCGTTTTTTCGGGATTCCGTTGCATAAGCTGGATTCAGCTATGATCTCGAAGCCGCAACTGATGCTTCATTTCCGCCGTTGGAGAAGCATGGCCAAAGAAGGTGAATCCGGAAGGCTGTTTCATGACATTCTGGAACAAACACGGGTGATGGAACGTGAACTCTTTGTTTCTTCAAGCGAACGCGGGGTGACCAACATCTCACAGATTCTGGAATACCTTCAACAACGCATCCGGGAAAACGGGCTTTCTCTGGCAGAAGCCGTCCGGCATCTGCAGAAATTGATTAAGGAACAAGAATCCGCTGAAGAAAATGATGACCTGCTAAGGCTCGAGAGTGAAAACAAAGCGGTTCAACTGATGACGATGCACACCTCGAAAGGACTCGAATTTCCGGTGGTTTTCATCTTCGGTGGATTTTCAGGAGATCCTCCTTCAGATCATTACCGATATCATGACGAAAATGGCCAAAGCATAATCCGTCTTTTTGGCATTGGTACTCCCGAAGCCTATCTGCAGGAAGCATCGGCAGAAAGACAACGCCTGCTGTATGTGGCTCTGACACGTGCTGCAGGAAGACTATACCTTCCTTATGTAAATGTTCTCAGCGGCAATGAATCCATGCGCTGGATGAAATTCGAAAAATGCTGTCAGAAGGAACTGATGCCGAGCCTTGATCCTGTGCTAGAAGAAATCCATCAGCAGTCGGAAGGAAAAATTCCCCTAAGAACTGCAGATGAATTTCCTTTCAGTTCAAGCCGTATCATTCTTTCAGAAATGTCTAATGAAGGATTTCATCAGGAACATCTTGAAAATCCGGTGCAAGATTCCATTCCCAACCTCGAGGTTGAATTAGCGAATCTGCTTTCCCGAAACCCGCTCCCGTTGAAGGAAAAAGAAACACCTGAAAATTTCATAGGGCGTCTGAAGAAAAACAGTCGGGGCTTTGTCGTCACCTCCTTCAGTCGGATGCAGCAGGAACGGGAAAAAGGAAAAACAAGAAACTTAAACGAGCTTTCAAAACCCTCTTTCCTGGATTTCGATGCTCGTTCCGAAGAGGATTTTGAAGAAACTCGGGAACCGGACGAAACAGAATCCATGAAGCCTGAATCTACTACGGGAGTATTGGAACCAATTTCAACCGAAGCCAAACTTCCAGGAGGAGTTGCCACTGGGAATTTTCTCCATGAAATGCTGGAAAGGATCGATTACGATCAGTTACTTGAAACTTCCTCTCCAGAGGCATGGTCCGAACTTTCAGGAGTAAATGCGCTGCTGGCCAGGATTCTAGAAAAACATAGCTTCTCTGAAGAATTCCTTTCGGAATCGGCACATCTTGTTTGGCATACCTTACAGAGGAAAATCCGCCTCGGTGAAGACTCATCTGCTAGGCTTGCAGAAACAGGCAAACGCATTCATGAAATGAAATTTTACTTTCCTTTGCCGGATTCCAAAAATCCTTTTACCCTGTTGGGCACTGAGGACTCCAAAAAATTATGGAACGGAGAAGGATGGAGGGTGAAGAGTGGGTTTCTGAACGGGTCGATTGATCTGGTCTTCGAGTGGAAGAACAGGGTCTATTTGCTTGACTGGAAAAGCAACCTGCTGGAAAACTACAACAAAGAAAAACTCACTGAAGTGGTACACGAGCACTACCTGATGCAATTACAAATTTACCTCCTGGCCACAGTACGTTGGCTCAGATTGTTCGATGAAGACGCTTACAATCAGCGATTCGGAGGTATCCTCTATATCTTTTTGAGAGGCATGCCAAATGTTGATGCTGTTCACTTCGAGAGGCCTTCCTGGAGAAAGTTGAAACAATACGAATCCGAATTGGAGAAGCCAACTCAGCCAAGGCTTCCTGCCATGTCTGCCTGATTCTTCATTTTCTTCCGCCCATTCCTGCTCATGGATCCACTGCTTTACGTGCTTGATTGTAACCCCCTCTGCACAGAGGGAGTTGCCTTGAGCAGGAGAGACCGTCGCTGGCGGGTCATTCATGAATGGTCTGTAGAATGGGGAATGGAATCTCCCTCAGATGAGAATCCGGACTCCCCGAAAGAAGATGCGGACAGCCATGATGATCCTTGGATTAATCGTGTTGCTGCATTCATGGACCGTCATGAATGGCGCAACCAGTCGGTAGTCTTCCTGGTGCCAACTGAAGATGTGGTTTCCAGAAAAATTGGATTTCCTTTCAAAGACCGACGCAAGATCCAGCAGGCACTTCGTTTTGAACTGGAAGGAGAACTCCTCGAGGAACTGGACGACATGCGTTTCAGCATCGACATCCGTGTCCTGGACCAGAAGAGTACGGAGGTTCTGGTACTCCTTTTCGGGAGGGAAAGGACAGAACAGCTACAGCGTATCTGCCTGGAGCGGGACCTGTTGATCCGGAGTATTGACTGCAGCGCCTATGCACTGTTTCGGGAAATGATCCATCCTTCCGGAACCATGCAGCAGTTCCATGAAGGAAAAACCCTGCCTTCCATGGATGAACATGCTGGTTTCCAAATTTACCTTGGCGCCGATGAAGCTTTCATCAATACGGTTCAGGGTCAGAGATTGGAGGAAATAAAATTCTTCCCAAACCGACTTCCAGAACTTTCGGCAGGAATGACAGAAAATGGCAGACTGCAGGATTTTCTATATCAATTCGCATCAAGATCCTCTGAAGAAACTTCCACGGACCCCTGGGAAAGCTTGCAACTGGAACTCGAATGGCTTTGCAGTCAGTTTACTCGCCATCTTCGCGGCAGGGATTACCACAGTGGAAGCAGTATCACGATCCATGGGATCTTCTCCCCTGCCATAGAGTGGGACGGCATCCGTTTTAAATTGAGAACTTTTCCCCTCCCGGAAGCAGAAACATTAAAGCATCGTGAAACCTACCAGGAAGATCTGGAGGAATCTTCGCTCGAAGAGGACTTTGTTGCAGAATCCGGGGTGGTCGGAGAAGAAGCTCAGGATTCTTCCCCAGACACCCTGGATGAATTGATGGAGGAGGCTTCACGCAGGTCCGAAGAAGATGCTCCTGAAGAGGATACCCTGGATCTTCCTCCCATGGTCACGGAGGAGCAGGTTCCACTAATCACCCAGATCAGCCTACTCAATCTTTCAGGAAGACAAATGTGGGGGATACTCGGGGACACCCGTGAGGCACTCTACGAACTGAATGAAAAACATTCACTGAGCCTCTACTCCGACAGCACCCCCTGGAGGAGATTTCTTCATAGAAACCGTGGAGGAGTCTTAGGCCTGGTATTTTTTTCACTGCTTTTCCTAGCCGGCGGGTATGCCAACCTCTGGAGGCACAACCAGTCCCTTGAAGAGGATCTAAGAAGGACCGAACTGATCCTACAAAACGAAATCCAACGCGTCTATCCCGAAGGGAAGGATGCTGGGATCGAAGCGGCTCTGACTGGGATGAGTGAAAAAATCCGCAAACGCCGTCAGGAAATCAAGGTCAGCAAAACCTTCGAAGAGCGAAATTACAAGACCCTCGATTTCCTGAATCGGATCTCTACACTTTTGGAGGATCCCGGTGAATTTCGTATTGATCAGATGGAGTATGGGAAAGACCGATTTTCCATGAGCGGATCTATAGAAAGCTACGATCGATTGCAGTTGCTGAAAAACGGGCTGAAGAACATCGATGAATTCAAGGAACGAAGGATCGTTGAAAGCAACAGGAAAAGCCAGGAGGGTATCATTTTCAGGATCTCCATTGATCTCAATAAATGAATCCTATCCGCAAATCAGGCTTCATCACTCATTCAGAACCATTCTGAATTTCAGACTCATTTTATCATTGAGGAGTTTCATCATTGGGAAAAGGATATTTCACTCAGCCCAGTCTTAGCGATAACCGGATTGTTTTTGTCTGTGAAGACGACCTCTGGGAGGTTGCTTCAGAAGGAGGCCAGGCCAGACGGCTAACCAATTCACGCAGCGAGATCCGGACTCCTGTCATCGACCCCACAGGACAGTGGATCGCTTGTTGTGCAAAGGAAGAAGGAGATCCTGACGTCTACCTGATGCCAGCAGATGGAGGACCACTGACAAGGCTCACCTGGCTGAATTCAGTGACACACATTGTGGGTTGGACCCCGGACGGCAGTTCGATCCTGTTCCGAAGCATCCACCAAGCGGTCCACCACCGGGGGAGCGACGCATGGCTTTTCAGGGTTGCCACTTCGGGTGGACCGGTTCAGCGCCTGCCCTTTGGGCCTGCAGTTTCGATCCATCATCAGCAAGACGGACCAGGTACCGTGCTGGGGCGTAATTCGAGCAATAACTCCCGTTGGAAACGTTACCGAGGAGGTATGATCGGGGAGGTCTGGGTTGACGAGAAAGGCAGCGGAAAATTCCGTAGAATCCTGGAGGAACTTGAAGGAAATCCAGTCTGCCCCAACTGGATGGGAAACCGTATCTGGTTCGTTTCCGATCATCAAGGAATTGGGAATCTATATTCCTGTGACCCCCAGGGTAAAGGTCTCCAGTCCGAAAGCTGTCAGAATGAATATTACGTTCGTGATCCTGCTTTCAGTCAAAAACAAGTGGTCTATCATAGTGGTGGAGATCTATGGTCGCTGGATCCTTCTGTCACTCAAAACCGGGAACGACTCATTCCGATTCAATTCCATTCCAGCAGAAGCCGCATCCAACGTCGTTTCATCTATGGTGACTCCAATCTGGAGGATGCGGTGCTTCATCCTGGAGGTCATGAAATTGCGATCCTCGCACGTGGTAAGCTTTTCTCGATGCCTCACTGGGAACAGGAGGTTCGGCAATATGGCCACCGGCATGGCGTGCGTTACCGGCTTCCATGCTGGCTTCCAGATGGACGAATGGCTGCTATTTCCGATGCGGTTGCACCTGTTTCAAAAAGCAAGAAACAAAATCCCCCTCCCATAGAAGGAGACGAAGAACGGCTCGATGTCTTTGCCCTGGATCCTTCCGAACAACCTGAAAAGTCATACTCCTTACCGGTGGGTCGAATCCAGGAAATGGTCAGTTCCCCTCGACATCCGCACCTCGTTCTGACCACCAGCAGGATGGAACTGCACCTGCTGAACATTGCCAGTGGACGCACTATCAAGCTGGATGCTTCCAAGGTTCGTGAAATCAACGATCCGGTCTTTTCACCAGATGGAAGCTGGCTGGCCTATACCAAACACCTCAGCCTTGAACTGACTGCAATTTTTCTAGTACATCTCAATCCCGACTCTGAAGGACGTCGGTTGAAGCCCGGAAAACCAGTTCAGATCACCGACCCTGTACGCTATGACTTTGCACCCTATTTTGATCCAGAAGGACGTTGGCTCTATTTTCTTTCCGCACGAATCTTCAATCCGATCTGGGATACGGTTCAAACCGGAACCACCTTTTCCCGTTCCATCAAACCCTATTTACTGACGTTGCAGGAGGTAACCTGTAACCCCTTCCTACCACAGCCCCACGCACCCGGAGCAGCAGAGACACCACCTCCACCTGTGGAGGAGAAAGCACCTACTGCTGAACCAAATGAAGCTGAAAAGGGCAAAAATGAAAGTGAAACTCAGTCTCCTAGAATTCCACAACTCAGGATTGACCTGGATGGGATCCAGGAAAGGATCGTTGAATTTCCTGTACCTGAAGGCCTTTATGAACAAGTCATCGGCTTGCCCAACAAAGTCCTTTTCACCGAAACTCCCCTATTGGGAGCCATCCACGGAGAAGGAGGAGAAACGGATGAAAACACCCAGGGCGTGCTTTGGGTTCATGATTTTGAAAAACAGGAATGCGAGGTGCTGGCCCAGGAAGTCGATCAAGTGGAGGTCAATCCTTCAGGAAAGACGATGCTTTATTTTTGCGGGAACCAGATTCGAATCCTTGAAGCAGGTGTTACGGTTCCAGATGAATTGGAAAACGATGGAAGCCCATCCAGGAAAAGCGGGTGGCTGGATCTGAGCAGGGTCCGTATCGCCATCAATTACCAGGATGAATGGAGCCAGATGTTCCGCGAAGCCTGGAGACTGCAAAAGGAATTTTTCTGGAACGAACAGCTCTCCGGGGTCGACTGGAATATCATTTACCGGCGCTATGAAAGTCTGCTTTCAAGAATCGGATCCCGATCCGAACTTTCCGACCTGATCTGGGAAATGCAGGGGGAACTAGGAACCTCACACGCCTACGAATATGGCGGAGATTACCCCTTTTCACCGCAGTATCCTGTTGGTCAACTTGGAGCCGATCTGGAATACGAACCAAGTCGCAAAGCATGGGTCTTCCGAAAAATCTACCGGGGAGATGTTTGGCGCAGTCATCAGCATTCTCCTCTCGCCGAGCCCGGACATTCGGTTCAGGAAAACGATCATCTGCTTGAAATCGGCGGACTCCCTCTGGATGGTTCTACTTCTCCAGGGGAATTGCTGGTGCACCAGGCGGGGCAGGCAGTGCAGTTGACGGTTAAGACTCCAGGCAAAAAACAATCGAACCGAAAAATCATCGTCAAAACACTCCTCCATGAAGGGAAAACACGCTATCGGGAATGGGTCAAGCAAAACCTTAAATTTGTTGAAGAACAGTCTAGTGGACGGGTAGGCTACCTTCACATTCCAGATATGGATACCGAAGGCATCGCTGAATTTCATCGTGGATTTCTGTCACAGGTCGACCGGGAGGGGTTGATCATCGATGTCCGCTTCAATGCTGGAGGCTGGGTTTCCCCACTGGTACTGGAAAAGCTCACCCATCGCCACCTGGGTTATGATGTGCCACGCTGGGGCAGTCCGGAATCCTATCCCTACCACACCCTGCGGGGGCATCTGGTGTTGATCACCAACCAGTTCACTGGTTCCGATGGAGACATGTTCACCGCAAGCTTCAAACAACTTAAACTGGGCAAGGTCATTGGTAAACGCACTTGGGGTGGGGTGGTAGGAATAGATGGACGCTATCATCTGGTCGATGGAACCACTACCACCCAGCCGCAATATTCGATCTGGTTTCATCATGCAGGGTGGTCTGTTGAAAACTACGGAGTAGACCCCGATCTGGTGGTGGAAGATTCTCCACAGAGTTACTCCAACGGGATCGATCACCAACTAAAAAGGGCGGTTGACGTCATCGAACAAATTCGTGAAAAGGACCCACTTCCGAAGATCCGGGATTTTAATGGAAACGCCCGATAAATTAATTTTATGAGAGCCCTCCAGATTTTTTCTGACTCTGCTACTTGTCAATCAGTCTTAAATTTGAGAATATGTTTTGTTTTAGATTTTCATTCCTTTGGAGCCCTCCATGCCCGACATCCAACCTCTGCTCGAACTTGCCGTTTCTGATCGTGATATCACACTGCTGAAGAATGCGTGTGTCAAACTAGACACCATGATCAAAAGCTGCCGGGAAGAACTGGACCAGCGTCTGCAGGAAAAGGAAATGAAAATGGAGGAACTCAAACAGATTGAAGAGGCGAGAAAGGAGATTCAGTTCAAGTTCGACCTTCAGGATCAGCTGATCGGAAAACTCGAAACCCAGGTTCCCAACATCCGTAATCAGAAGGAGTATGTGGCGAGCAAGAAACAGCTCGAAGAGGCTCGAAAAGGAAGGGGGCAATCCGAGGAAATGCTGCTTGAAATGGACATCAAGATGGAGGAACTGAACACGATCCTCGAAAACCTTGCAAAAGTAATCACGGATCTCGAAAGCAGTTACCACGATGTGTCCGATCCTTTGATCGAAAATAAAGAAGAAAACCAGACTAAAATCTTGGAAATCAGCACGAACCACTCAGATCTGGTGGACAGTCTCCCCAAACCCATCAAGCGTTTTTATGATAAATGCATCCTCAACCACATGCATCAGCCGATTTGCTTCATCCTTGAAAAATGTTGCAGTGGTTGCAACATGATGGTCCAGCCACAGTTGGTCAACGAATTGATGGCCAATCCAAGTAGTTACAAGACCTGCCCCCATTGTTCCAGGGTTCTGGTTTATCAACCTCCGGTGGAGGAAGAATCAGGCGCAGCCTGATCCTCCCGAATGATGAACTCTCTGTTCATCAAGTGGAACCTCCTTCGCTTTAAATGGTTCCTGTTTCCATTTCTGATTTTTTTAAAAGGCTGTCAGTCCAGTCCAAATTCAAACCTCCTTTATCCAAACCAACAACAGCTCCAGATCCGTTTGATATGCAGCCAGGCTTATTCAGGTCCTGAGGCCAGGCATCAAACCTGGGAAAAAACTCCAGTACGGTGGCTCTTTGTGACGGAGGACCGGGTGACGTTCTATTTTGATAGTGATCAGACCCGAGTGATGCCGAGGAAGCCTGGTTGGAACCTGCCACCAGGAAAATACCTTTGCGAATAATAAAGATTTATTGAGGTATTTGATTGATCGGAGTCAACTTCAATCCCGGTCACGAAGTACCCTGCGCATCACTTTTCCTGTGGTGGTCAGGGGAAATTCTTCAAGGAATTCAATTATGCGGGGATATTCATGGGCGGCAAGGCGGGTTTTCACAAAACTGCTGATTTCCTTTTTCAGTTTTTCACTTTGTTCATAATCGGGGTTGAGGCGGATGAAGGCCTTGACCAGATGACCCCTCATCTCATCGGGATATCCAACCGCAGCAGCCAGAGCAACAGCAGGATGTTTGAGCAATTGGTTCTCAATTTCTGAAGGACCGATGCGATAACCTGAGCTGGTGATCACATCATCTGTTCTTCCTGAAAACCAAAAAAAACCGTCCTCATCAAGACTCCCTTCGTCTCCACTTCGGATCCAATCACCGCTGAATTTCTCATGAGTTCCCTTTTCGTTATTCCAGTATTTGAGAAAAACGATCGGATCTCCAGGTGTATGGAAAGCGATTTCTCCCATTTCCCCCGGGCCTAGCAGATTCCCATCCTCATCGATCACAGCGGCTCGGTGTCCAGGATAGGGTTTACCCATGCTACCGGGTTTGGCGGAAGTCAGTGTCTGGCTGTTTCCAATGAAGTAATTCACTTCGGTTTGCCCGTACATTTCGTTGATCCTGACATCCAGACATTCTTCCCCCCATTTCAGCATTTCCGCTCCAAGTGGTTCTCCCGCAGACATGATGGAACGCAAGGATGTTTCATGACGTGAGGAGCATTGCGGTAACTGACGCATGAATTTCAAGGCAGTGGGAGGAAGAAAGGTGTTTCGTATCCGGTGCTTCTCAATCAATGCCAATGCCTTTTCAGGATCGAAACGACGGAAGCGGAATCCGAGCACCGGAATACCATGAAACCAGGAACATAGGAGAATATTCGCCAGTCCACCTATCCAAGCCCAATCAGCAGGAGTCCAAGCCAAATCCCCAGGCTGGGGAGCAAAATCATGGGAAAGCTCATAGCCCGGCAGATGCCCTAGCAAGGCACGGTGGGCATGAAGGGCCCCTTTGGGATTTCCTGTGGTTCCCGAAGTGTAAATGACCCAGCAGGGATCTTCGGAGGAAGTCTTTCGGGTAACATATTCATCTGATGAAGAATCCAGCAGGCGCTTCCAGCTCAGTTCTCCTTTCTCAACTTTATCATCAAGCAGGATGAGGTACTCAAGTTCCTCCAATTCATCCATGATTTCATGGATTTTTTCACGGTTTTCCAGATCCGTAATAACCACCTTGGCTCCAGAATCCTGCAAACGATATTTAAGCGCTTCAGGGCCGAAAAGGTTGGCAAGCGGAAGCGCCACTGCTCCAGTTTTATAAATCGCCATGTGCGCTATTCCCGTTTCTGGACACTGAGGGAGCACAATTCCTACCCGTTCTCCTGGCTGAATCCCCAGACCTTCAAGGGCATTTGCCAGACGGTTGGCAGACTGCTGGATTTGACGGAACGTCCAGGTTTCGACCTCACCCGATTCCGTCTCGTGAATCATGGCGATTTTGTCGGGGTCCTTCGCATGCCGATCGCAGACCGCATGGGCAATGTTGAAATGTTCTGGAATCACCCACTGGAAGTTCGACCTGGTTGCTTCCCAGTTTGCTTTTCGTTCGACAAGTGCGGTCATCTTCTTCCTTGAACTTCAGGGAAAGGAAAGTTGTTTTTCAATAGAACCTGCTGCAGAATGGATTTGGATTTTCAGGATAATCCAGAGAAATTTCAAGAAGGAAGCTTACTAGTACTTAAAGAAGTTTATGCGGGTATTACTTCAACGAGTTTGCAGTGCTTCGGTAGAAGTGGAAGGAAAGATGCTTTCCGAAATCAGTCGGGGTCTGCTGCTCTTCGTCGGAATCACCCATCAGGATGACCCTGGAATCGCTAATCAACTGGCAAAAAAATGTGCCCAACTGAGAATTTTCGAAGATGAGCAACAGCGCCAACATCAATGTTCAGCCCTGGATCTTAATCTGGAAGCCTTAGTGGTTTCCCAATTCACCCTCTATGGAAACACCAACAAAGGGCGCCGACCGGGGTTTGACCAAAGTGCTCCACCTCAGAAAGCGGAAACCCTTTATGAAACTTTCATAGAGTGCCTCAGGAATACGGGACTACGTTGTGCTTCCGGAAAATTCAGGGCAGAGATGAAAGTCAGCCTGATCAATGATGGGCCCGTGACTTATCTTCTTGAGAAAGAAAATAAAACCTCTTGAGAGGCTAAGATGTTTTCTTCATCTCTGTTTCAATAATTCCGAGTAAACCTCGGATTTGCCTGTCGTCAACCATCAGGTTGGCCACCACCCGGATCAGGTTGGATTCTACTGCCTCCACCAGGATTGAATGTTGCCGAAGTTTCTCTGCAAAATCAAAGGCATTCACACTTTCGAGTTCGAAGAAAATGATGTTGGTTTCCACATCATTCGGGTTCAGTTTGATGCCAGGAATTTCTGCCAAACCGAATGCCAGGGTCTTCGCATTTTCATGATCCTCAGCCAGTCGTTCACGATGGTTTTCCAAGGCATAAAGCGCGGCCGCAGCAAGAATCCCGGACTGCCTCATTCCACCACCAAAGAGTTTTCGGAAACGCCTGCTTTCCTGAATGAATTCTTTTGAGCCGGCAAGAGCAGAACCAACAGGAGCACCCAGGCCTTTAGAAAAACAGACAGATGCGGAATCAAAACCCTTCAAAATTTCTGCTTCGGGATTCTTGGATCCCACGGCTGCGTTCCAAAGCCTGGCACCATCCATGTGAATTTTGAGCTTCTGCTGATGAGAATACTCCACCACCGACCTCAGTTGCTGGAGTGGCCAGATCGTTCCTCCTCCCCGGTTGCATGTGTTTTCAACACAAACAAGGGTGGTACGTGGGTGATGCTCATCCGGAGGTCTGATCATTTTTTCAAGATCTTCCTTCAGAAATGCGCCTCGTTGACCTTTGATCAAACGGGCAGTCACTCCAGAAAGCGCCGCAGGACCTCCTGCTTCAGATCCGTAGATGTGTCCATGCTCTTCGATGAGCAACTCGTCTCCTGGCTGAGTGTGGGTCCGCACCGCAACCTGATTGGTCATGGTTCCGGAAGGCATAAATACCGCGGATTCCATCCCAAGCACCTCTGCCGTTCTTTCTTCAAGTGCCTTCACGCTGGGATCATCTCCCCAGACATCGTCTCCGACTTCTGCATTCGCTATCACCTTCCTCATTTCCGGGGTAGGCTTAGTCACGGTGTCACTTCTCAAATCGATCATTATTTCTCCAAATCGGTCGGGTCTATTGAATCAAGCGATGAAGCATAACAGGTGAACCGTTTATGATCTATTCATTCCTTGCCGATCTGCTGGTAGTGTTCCACCTGGTGTTTATTCTCTATGTTCTTTTCGGCGCATTGCTGGTTCTCAAATGGCCTCGCTCACTTTGGCTCCACCTTCCGGCCTGCCTTTGGGGAATGACCGTTGAATTCACAGGCTGGATTTGTCCGTTGACTCCATGGGAGATCGATCTACGCCAGATGGCCGGAGAAGAAGGTTATTCCCACAGTTTTATCACCGAATATCTGATTCCTGTCCTTTATCCCATAGGACTGACTCGTGAGATCCAGTGGATCCTCGGAGCAGTCGTGATACTGTTTAATCTGATCTTCTATGCCTTCGTTTTCAAACATCGAAAATCTTGATCAAAACCCCCTGATTTCAGGCAGGCCCCATGACCAGCAGGATTCCACTTAGAAGAAAAATGGAAATCAATGTTTGAACAGCGAGGATGGAAGCCATCAGTTCTGCATCTCCACCCATCTGATGCGCCATCACATACGCAGAAGCTGACGCAGGAAGACTGCAGAAGACCAGGACGATCATCATCGGCTCTCTTTCAAGATCAAGCCACCAACATCCGATTCCTGCAAGGCCAGGCAGCAGGAACAATTTCAGAAAACTGCTCCAGAGAATAGGGCCCAAGGATTCTGAGACACTTGAAAATCTTAATCCAGCTCCCACAGTCAGAAGCCCCATCGGCAGTGAAGCCTCTCCTAGAAAAACCAGACTGCGATACATCACTTCGGGTAATCTCAGATGCAAGACGCTGAAAAGCATCCCAAAACTGCAGGCGAGGATCAAAGGGTTGGCCAAAACCGACCTCAGTAAAGGAATTAATCCACTCTTATTGCCGACATATCGTTCCACCGTGACCACACTGAACAGATTCACAAGAGCGATCATGATCGCGGCAATGTAGGCCGCATACTCCATCCCTCTTGCACCCAACACCCCACCTGCGATCGCAAGCCCCAGATATGTATTGAGCCGGATGCTTCCCTGAAACACTGAGGTGAAGGCACGCTGTTCGATGGGAATGATTTTTTGCACCAGTAGTGTCAGCAAAGCCACTGCCAGGATGGCAGGCAATACCACCCCCGCCATGGCACCCGTCGGCAATTGAGCCAACTCAGCCCGACTCATGCTGCTGAACAATAATGAAGGAAAAAGAACCCAGAAAATCAAACGGTTGGAGATATTCCAGAAACTTTCACCGAAATCAAAACGGTTTTTAAGCAGGAAGCCTATACCGATCAGGATGAAAATCGGCAGGATGGCGTTGATGATCAAAGGAAATGTAGCTAGGGGCTCGGGGCGACAGGGAATATTTTACACCTCCCTGTCAGAAAAAAAAGGGTGGGGAGTTCAGGAGACTTTGGTGATGGCACGTTTTGCAAAGACCTTGGACATGGCCCTGCGGTATTCTTCACTGACAAAGTGATCGCTTAACACTTCCCTGCCTTCCGCAGCTTTTTCAGCCGCTGAAGCAATGGTCGTTTCATTCAAAGACTGGCCTCTGAGGGCACCTTCGATTCCGGAATCCCGGAAGGCCCACTCACCGACTCCACTGAATCCCACCCGGACGTCGGAACAGGTTCCCCCAATTGAATTCAAAGCAACCCCGCAACCCACATAAGGATATCGCGATGCAGGCTGTGGGAACTTGACGTAGCAAGAGTTGGCATTCATCGAATTCACAGGAATTCGTATTTCAGTCAGCAGTTCACCTTCATCCAGCGCTGTTTCCCAAAGTCCGGTAAAATAATCGTCCGCTGAAATTGTTCGTTCCCCTGAAGATCCTTTTGCGACCATGGTCGCATTCAAAGCCAGGATCGCCCCTGGATAATCCCCCTGAGGATCGGAATGGGCTAAGGCTCCCCCGATGGTGCCTTTGTTCCTCACATGAGGATCGCCAATCACCGAAGCTGCATCACTCAATGCCGGGCAATGATTCTGGACCTCTTCAGAGCCTGCACATTGTTTATGGGTGCATAAGGCACCAATGCTGATGTAGCTTCCCGAATTGGAGATGTTTTTCAACTGATCCAAGCCTGAAATGTCGATCAGTTTACGAGGAGTACTGAGCCTCAATTTCATGGCAGGAATCAAGCTGTGACCCCCGGCAAGGACACTGGAATCATCATTTGCTCCTTTAAGTGTAATGGCTTCTTCAATGCTTGAAGCCCGAACATAATCAAATTCTGCAGCGTACATTTAAACTCCTTTTATTGAATCGAGTTCCAGATATTTTGTAACGAAAGTGATAGGTTCAGATTGGTTTTCCCAAATGGTATAAGTCATCCCCGGCGAGATATTTTTGCTTCTTTAGCCACCAGCCTGGGGTCTACTTTTCTTCATTTGTTTTCATAAATGTTTTTCCCCATCAGGCACTTCCTTGCATTGAAACAGCCGCGGCTTTAATTGATTTAACGATATTGTGATAGCCTGTACACCGGCAGAAATTCCCCTCAAGCCCATGTCTGATTTCTTCTTCTGTGGGATTAGGGTTGTTTTTCAACATGTCTAACGAAGCCATGATCATGCCTGGTGTGCAGTAGCCACATTGGAGACCATGATTTTCCCAGAAGGCTTTCTGAACTGGATGAAGTTCTCCCTCTTTCGCCAAGCCTTCGATGGTAGTGATTTCAGCCCCGTCTGCCTGAACCGCAAACATGGTGCAGGCTTTTACAGCTTCTCCATTTACATGGATGGTGCAAGCACCACATTGACTGGTATCGCACCCAACATGGGTTCCTGTTAGACGTAGGTTTTCACGTAAATACTGGACGAGCAGGGTTCTGGGTTCAACATCATGCTCGTAATCCACGCCGTTGACACACATGGAAACTTTCATCGAGTTTTCTCCTGGATGGATATGCGTTACACTCCCAGTCAAACTAATATTTTTCAAGGGGAGACATGATAATTCGAATAGGCTGACTTAAACATTAATTTCAGCTTAAGTCAAAACTATACTCGTGGATTCAACAACCAAATGTAAAAAAATCCTATTAAGAATACCTAATTAGGCATTTACCTTCCAAGACACTTGCGAAGTCATTTTGTATTCAAGTTTAAAAACAAAGATACAATTCTGATCTCTATGGACTTGTGTTTATTTAATGATTTATAAAAGATTCATACATTTATATGCTGTTTACGAGAAAGGTTGTACAACTTCATTTATGTTCCATTTAGCTTTTGAGGAGAATGCGATCTCTCTGAACAAAATGAAGAGAGCTGCCAGGGTAAAACAAACCATTCACTATTTTTGCTGGATGCATTTGGGCTAAAAGAATCACCCAATACCCCTGAAGATTTTTCTGATCAGGAAGCATCCGAAATCCATTTTATAAAAAATTAAAAAACCTTGAGTATGGATATCAACCTATACGCAACACTCAGACCTATTGTTGGACAAAAAACAATTGAAGTGGATCTTCAACCTGATGCAAACGCACAGGATCTGCTTGATGCACTTGTCGCCAAGTATCCGTCAATGCAAGAGGAACTTCTTGATGAGCAGATGCGTTTACTTCCTCACATGAAGATGTTCATCAACGGTCGTGAAGTCGTCTACCTTGAAGAAAAGTTCGATTACATCCTCAAATCCACCGACACGATCGACATCTTCCCTCCAGTAGGTGGTGGGTAAGAAAGCCCTTTTCTCAAAACTAACAGATTCCACTTTTGCTTCTGTCCAGCAAAAATTTTAAGGAAATTCCATAGATGGAGAACCCTATGCGTCATATCGTCCGCGAAATGCGGGGCATACCCTTTTTTCTGCTACGCGAATACCTGGAAGAACTGGGCGGAAAGGCCGTCTCGGATGACCGTGTGGAGGGATCAGGTTGGTCTGTGCGACTGACCCGAATGGAACCTTTCCGCCTGGGTTCCCTCTCGGTAGGGCAAACTTGTCTTGAAATCGAAATCGAGGAAAATCAAGCTGATGAATTCATGGAACGCTTCTCCATGAAAACCCTGCGGGCCGGAGCTTAGCAATAGAAAACAATACCCTGCTTATAATCCCACCAGCAAAAATTTATTCAGAAACTTAAAGAACTGTTCATTCCTATCGAAAGAATAGAAGAAATTGATGGAGGTAGGGTTTCCTCTTCATTGTGATTGGCAATCATCCTAATCCATCAAAGTGGAAACCCTCGCATTCGGTACGAATATCAATTCTTTATTTTGCCGATCTTCTTGTTTCTTCGCTCTTCCAAACAAGACGGTTTTAGAGGGGAATGGATATTTCTTGAAACAGATTCCACCCAAGAACTTGGGAAGATCTTGAGGATCAAGTTGGCTACCCAGAATAACGGTCTTGAAAAAATTTAAATCAATTGAAAGGAGAGAGGCGAATGTTTTAGAAACATCCACCTCCTTAGGGGTGGTAAATCAGATGATTTCAAGCTCCTTAAGTTTGGATTCAGGAACAACTCCGTTAACCCAACCTCGTTTTTCATAATACTCTGCGAGCATATCATCCAATTCACAAACATGACCATCAGAACCATCTTGATCTGAAGCTTCCTTGGTGAATCGATCTGGAAGATAGTCGCTCCCTTCTCCATGGCCCGCAAGGTTGTTGTAGTGGCGTTCCAGGTTGTAGATGCGTTCTCCTGTCTTCAGTACATCATCCGCGGTGAAAGGCACACCGACTATTGCAGAATACTGCTGAGCATACTCATCTCCACCTTGGGCAAACGCACTGAATTTGCAAAGATCCATGCTGTCGGAGAAAGCATGAACATTCTGGAATATCATCGCAAGTTCACCCTTACCTTTCCATTCCAAAGGATCAACCTTAAGAGAACCAAAAGGCATGACCCCAAGTTCCGCAGCAGGGGTGTAGGCACGAAGGTGGCAGGCACCACGATTTGAAGTGGCATAGGCAATGCCCATCCCTTTCAGCCCACGGGGATCATAAGCCGGGACCGACTGTCCCTTGACAGTCATGCCTATTTCAGCATGTCCAAAAGATTCAGCAGCACGGGCGGCACCATCAGCAAGCTGATCACCAACACCATCCCTCTGAGCGATCTTGTCCACCAATGCCACCATGCCTTCAGCATCCCCCCAAGCCAGGCTCCCACCACTGGCATATCCTTTCTCACAGGCTTCCATGTAAACAGAAATCACATTACCAATTTCAATAGCATCCAAACCATAATCATTGCACTGATCAATAATTTTGGCGACTGCATTAACGTCACTGTTACCGCAATTAGCACCTAAAGCCCATGCTGGTTCATACTCTAGCGATTCCATTCTAAGCCCTTTCCAGGGGCCTTCTTTGACTTCCACCTCCTTCTTGCAGGCTGTCGGGCAAGCATGACAGGTCGGGTTATTTACAAGAATGTTATCGTTTACGTATTCACCACTGGTAGGTTCTGCACCATCACCAAATGCGGTCTTCTGACTGTTTTTTGTTGGAAGTGCACCAATGCTGTTGGTGATGTTCATCAATACGTTGGTACCATAGACAGAAAGTCCACCTTTTTTAGGGCTGGTAATATTCTCTTCAGCCATGATGGCTGAAAGCGCCCTTTTTTGCGCAACCTTCCACTTATCGCTATCTGCAGCCCGAACAATTGCCTTTTTTGCATTGATAACAATGGCCTTAAGGTTCTTGCTTCCTCCTACACATCCTGTTCCTCCACGTCCACTTGCTCGATCATCTTCGTTGATCCAGCAGGCAAAACGAGAAAGTTTTTCTCCAGCCTGACCAATGGTCATAACCGACAATTCTTTTTCGCCATACTTGTCTTGAAAATATTTGACCGTTTCGTGCTTACCTTTACCCCAGACTTCTGATGCATCCAGCAGTTCCACCTTTTCCTGTGTAACATAGGCATAAACTGGTTTATCTGATTTGCCACTGAAAATCATTCCGTCAAACCCAGCCCAACGCAAACGTGCTGCACTCCATCCTCCCATATGACTATCGGTGACAGTGCCCGTCAATGGAGACTTGGTGACCACAGCCAAACGTCCACTCATGTTTGCTGCAGATCCGGTCAAGGGACCATTCATAAAACATAAAATATTATCCGGAGAAAGAGGGTCAACATCTGCACCATTTTCGAACACATATTTTACGCCAAGCCCTCTGGCTCCAACATACTTTCTTTTCCAGTCCTCTGGGGAATCCTTGAATTCAACACTGCCTGTTGTTAAATTTACAAAACCAATCTTATTTGCATATCCTCCTAGCATAAATACCTCCTAAAGATGAGATGTCCCTTAATCGTGGAAAATGAAATGTCTGAAACCTACTTCCACATTTTCACACAAACTTATCAATAAAACATCATGATTTCAAGAAATCATGAATTTTATTTTAGCACCAAAGGTTGTTTTCAAATGGAAACTAGGTTTGGACCAATTAAAATGAAGGAATGGCAGGTCAGCCCAAGCGCATTTCAGGAGCCCCACCGGGAGTGATACGAACAGCGCAATATTTGACTTCGGCAATTTTCCCAAAAGGGTCCAGAGCATCACTGGTGATCAGATTTGCAGCAGCTTCATTGTAGGCAAAGGACATGAAAACACTTCCCTTGGGCACCCCTGCATCCTCAAGGGTGTAGGCAGAAAGACTGCCCCTTCGTGATTCCAAGGTAACAGAATTTCCAGAATCAATCCCGAAACGCGATAGGTCTTCGGGATTAAGGTGTACACAAGGTTCCGGTTGAAGTTGATTCAGCACAGAAGCTCTTCGCGTCATACTACCAGTGTGCCAGTGTTCCAATTGCCTTACTGTAACAAATACTAGAGGATATTGGTCATCTGGAAGTTCATCGGCCCTACTGAATTGAGCTGGAACCAGACGTGCTTTCCCCGTTTCCGTGGGAAAGCCTTGTTTGAAAATCACGGGTTCTCCAGGATCTCCCTCATTTTTAAGAGGGTAGGTTAGAGAATGTTCCTCTTCGAGTCTCTCCCAGGTGATGCCTGCCATGCTTGGAGTCACTTTCCTGATTTCTGAAAATATTTCATCAGCACCCCTGTAATTCCACTCCAGTCCAAGTCTCAGGGCCATTTCCTGAATGATCCACCAATCCTGACGGGACTCTCCTGGAGGCTCGATTGCCTGGCGTCCTAGCTGGACCTGGCGGTTAGAATTGGTGAAGGTTCCAGTTTTTTCAGGAAAAGCTGATGCGGGCAGGATCACGTCTGCAAATCCTGCCGTTTCTGTTAGAAATATATCTTGGACGACCAGATGATCCAGCATCGTCAGAGCTTCCCGGACATGATTCAAATTGGGATCTGACATGGCCGGATTTTCGCCTTCCACATAAAGTCCATTGATCTCTTTTGCATGGATGGCATGCATGATTTCTACGACGGTCAATCCGGGTTTAGGATCCAGTTTGGCTCCCCAGAAATCTTCAAACCATCCACGTGTTTTTTCATCAGCCACTGACTGATAATTTGGAAAGAACATAGGAATCAGTCCCATATCCGATGCACCCTGGACATTGTTCTGTCCCCGCAGGGGATGAAGACCTGTTCCAGGTCGACCGATCTGCCCGGAAATCAAAGCCAGCGAAATCAAGCAACGGGCATTGTCTGTTCCATGAACGTGCTGGGAAATCCCCATCCCCCAAAGAATCATCGAAGCTTTAGAACCTGCAAATAATCTGGCTACCTCTTTAAGGTTTTCTTCTGGGATTCCACAGATTGGTGACACTTTTTCAGGAGCATAATCCTTAAGATTTGCTTTCAGTTCTTCGAATCCCGTGGTGTATTGATCCACATAGTTTTGATCCACCAATTCTTCTTCAACAATCGTATGCAGCATTGCATTCAGCATTGCTACATCTGTGTCTGGACGAAACTGAAGATAATGACTTGCATGACGAGCCAACTCCGAACGCCTTGGGTCGGCCATAATCAGTTTAGTACCGTTTTTTGTAGCGTTCTTGATAAATGTTGCGGCTACTGGATGATTGGCCACAGGATTTGAACCAATCAGGAAAATCACTTCTGCTTCAGTCACATCCGTAAAGGGATTGGAAACCGCACCCGAACCAATTCCTTCCAAAAGAGCAACTACCGAGGAGGCATGACAAAGGCGTGTACAGTGATCGATGTTGTTGCTGCCAAAACCGGTCCTAACTAATTTCTGGAGGAGATAGGCTTCTTCATTGCTTCCTTTGGCACATCCATACGCTGCTAATGCACGACTTCCATTGTTATCTCTTATTTTTTTCAGACCGGAAGAAGCAAAATCGAGGGCTTCCTCCCATTCTGCTTCACGAAAAACCTCTTTCCATTTTTCTGGATCGAGCAGTTCGGTCGTTT
>Ga0208278_1000408_pt1 | contig 23366 bp, 28 predicted proteins | sample ETN01SmetaG_FD_185794 | JGI IMG/M metagenome (GOLD analysis project Ga0208278, IMG submission 185794) | Marine microbial and viral communities from oxygen minimum zone, Eastern Pacific Ocean - ETNP2014F12-01SV259 (SPAdes) (version 2) | ecosystem: Environmental > Aquatic > Marine > Oceanic ...
TTATTGTTTTTTGAAAGATAATCATACAAAAGCTTTACCATCTCACTCTTTCCAGAACCATCCAGCCCATCCAGAACAATAAAAATCCCCTTGACCATAAAAATTAAGAAAAATGTTGAATTTATTAAATTTATGGAAAATAGAAGTTGGTGTGAAAATCTATTTACGCTTGTGCGGAGCCTTAATACGCTTCTCAACTTCGCTTCGCTCAGGTCGAACATCACAATCCTGCGGAGCACCGCCCGCGACGAGCGAAGCGAGTTCGCTCGCAATTCACGAATTGGCAATTTGTGCACAAGCTGTGACATGCGAGTGAGCTCGTTGCGAACTCGCTCACAATTCACACCAACCTTGGAAAATAATAAGAATTAAAATAACTACTTCCCAAATTTCTCTGCACTTTTCCTCTCATAATATAAATCCTTAATATCTTGGTAGACTTTTGCTTTCTTTTTTGGCTCTATTTCATTGTATATCTTCATTATCTCAATGTAAACTCTCTTGGCTCTATCGAACTTAAAGTCCATTAATGCTAACCTTGCTTTGTGCATCTTTTCCTCTATTTCCCCAATATAATCTATTTTATCATAGGTTCTTGGCATTACCTCGGGAGTTCCTATTTTGTCCTCTACACACTCTTTTTTCTTGAACAACTCTTTTATAATAGAAGGCGCCTTCCCCTTCATTCCACTGATTGCTTTTTGTATCTCATCCTCTTCTTTTATAACTTCTTCAGTCTTTGATGTTTTCTTCCCAAATTTCTCTGTCTTCAGGGATATAAGCTCTGGTATCTCCAGCTTGGCTTTTTCCTCTTTTACTGGTTTTGGCGTTATTTTTTCTATCTCTTCCAGTTCTTTAGCCAGGTCATATTCATCTTTTTTCTTTCCAAAAATCTTTCCAAAAAAGGTATTCTTCGGTTTTTCTTCTTCTTTATGTAGCACTTCATGCTCTTTTACTTTCTTAAGCTTAAGTTCCTTTTGCTGTCTTTTTTCTATTTCTTTTCTTTCTTTCTCTTGCTTTTTCCCCTGAAGCTCAAGCGCTTTCTCTCCTTGTCTCCTTATTCTTCCAATTTCTCTTGCTTTTTTCTCTTCTAATTTTCTTGTTCTTTCAAATTCTTTCCTTTTAGCCATCTCTCTGCTCTTTATGTATTCACGTTTCTGCTTTACAAGCACTTTTTTCTCTTGTTCTGTCTTAACTAAACCCTTGCTATGAAAGAAATCAAAGACTTTCTTCTTTTTTCTTTTCTTATTTTCTTCACTTAACTTTTCTTTTCTGCGTTTTTCAGCCAGCTTTTCTTTCTCTTCCCTTCTCCTCTGAAGCTCAAGCTCTTTCTCTTTTTGCTTCCTTACCTTCTGGACTTCTTTTGCTTCCTTATATTCCGTTCCTATCTCAGGAAACGGTGGTGGCGGAGGTAAAATATCTAGGTCACCACTCTTACTGAAAATACCAGAAATTGTTATGAGATTGAAAATAAGCCTTAATGACATCTAGCACCCCTTTTTAACTAGTATTTCAAAGATTATATTTAAATGTTCACATTAGGGATTGAAGTATATACAGCACCTACAAATGATAAGGGGACTAAATTGTTAGAAGAAAATAGATACGATATTCTAATGACAGACCTAAATCAAACTCCACAAGGGGGCACTATTAAAGAAGTGCCAACGTATCAACCACCAGCTTCTCAATCATAATCTCTCCAGGTATATTCACATTTTTCGCACTTCAAGAATTTAGTTTCTGGTTCGTCACCTGCACGAGTCTGTACGGTCCAGAAAAAAGCAGAGTTATGCCCGCATTTCTCGCACTTGGCCTTAGTCTTTGGAAGTATATTTATATTTTTCTCTATGACCTCTACATCCTTGTCTTTTTTAGCTACAGTCTCTGTCAGCTTAGTGAGCTCTACATTGCTGCTTTTATAGCCGCAGCTGCATACAAGTATTTTCTTGCTGCCCTCCTTTTTAGGCAACAACACAGAACCGCATTTTGGACAAAACATTTTATTGACTTTTTAAGTGATTATATATTAATTTTTGTATTTCTCCTATGCCAAATCCATTGGCTTCAGTATATCAGCAAACCATACCCTTATATTCTACATGGGAAAAAATTATTTGTTATTTTACAATATTGGGCTCCAATAAATTTATTCCATATTATTTTTATATAACCTAAAAAGGGAATTCTTAAAACAGCTTTTCCTATTATAACCTCTTCTCTTAAATTTGTTTCATCCAGCACAATGCTTTTTATAGAATCCTTGTTATTGTCCCCTTTTGTTTGGAAATAGATCCCATCATCTTCCATTTTTTTAACAACCCGGTGTATTATGGGGTCTTTCTTACTGCTTCTGAAAACTATTATATCACCAACCTCAATATTCTCTGCATCCCTGCCAACTAAAACCATAATATCCCCTTTGTTAAAGCCGTTTTTTAATGAAAATGTTTTAAAATATTGTTTGTTAATCCCACTTCCAATATACCAATCCTTGTTTTTTTCCCACCATGCATCAAATTCCATATTGTGCTCCATGCTTTCGCTTACGACAGCAACAACAGGATGACTGGTTGTCAGTAAAAAACCCAAGCCTGGATACACAATAAATAAAATAAGCAGAAATGCTAATATAATGTTAACAAGCCAGCTCCATATGCTGTTGTCTTCCCAGATGAAATACCACACTTTTTTGAGTAGTTTTTTAAACTCATTTTTATTCATAAAACCAGAAAACTATTAAAAAGAATAAAAAGCTTTTGTTTTTATAGCAAATGTGCTAAATTTTCGTACATATATATACATTTGATATATCAGGAAATGGTAACAAAATGTATAAAAATTTACCATTTCCGCTATGGGTTAGAACAATGATAGGCAATAAAGACTATTTCGAGGGGATTCTGCAATTGAGAAACACAGGCAATGAAGCAGTTGAATTTGCTGTAAAAGAAATAGAGAAAAATGAAAATGCGTATATAGCAAAAATAAAAAAAGTGCCAAATGGCGTTGATATTTATCTATCCCCACAAAAAATACTTCGTAGCCTTGGCAACAAGCTCCAGCACCATTTTGGTGGCCAGCTGATAGTGAGCAGAAAGTTGCACACAAAAAGCAGGATAACAAGCAAGGACCTCTACAGGGTAAACATGCTTTTTAGAGTTCCAAAATTCAAGAAAGGAGACATCGTAGAATATAAAGGAGACAAAATAAAAATTGTTGCAGTACATAAGAAAGTTTTTGCAAAAGACATAAAGACAGGAAAAAAGCTTAATATAAGCTTTAAGGATTTGTTTAGGTGATTTGACTTCTAAGATAGAATTTACACAAAACTTTATAAGTCAAATAACTCTACTAAATAGCATGGGGGGCATGGTTTTAGAGGGGATTGTAACCAGTGGTTTTGGAAAAGGAGCAATTTTCATGTCAATAGACTATTACAAAGAAAAGATTAAAGAGAAACTTGGTTTTGACCCTTATCCCGGAACATTAAACTTAAAGGTTGACAAAGAACAAACAAACTTACTAAAAGGAATTGATTCAATAAGAATTGAAAGTTTCGAAAAAGACGGCAAAAACTTTGGAGGAGCAAGCTGCTATAAAGCAAGAATAAATAATATTAACGGCTCAATTATAGTTCCTGACCTGACTGAAAATGAGGAAGATATGATTGAGGTTATTGCTTCAGTTAATTTAAAATCAAAATTAGGCATAACGGATGGCGATAATGTAAAAATTCAATTAGAAAATTAAAATGAAAATAATTCAATAAAAAATAACAATAAAAACTGCTCATTGAAAAATAAAAATAATAATTTCAATAAAAAACATAATCAATAATAAAAATTAGAATTATCAAAAATAGTAATGAAAAATGGCAAGAATAGGAATCGCTGATACAACATTCGCAAGAGTAAATATGGCAGACTTTGCAATAGAAGTCATTAAAAAAAACTCAAAACATGAGATAGAAAGGTATACTGTCCCAGGATTTAAGGATCTGCCTGTAGCTTGCCTAAGGCTTTTTGAAGATTATAATTGTGATATTGTCATGGCATTTGGCATGGCAGGAGCAGCTCAAATAGACAGGCAATGCGCACACGAAGCCTCAACAGCATTGCAAAATGTTGAATTAAAAGTAAAGAAGCACATCATTGAAGTTTTTGTCCATATGACTGAATCAGAAGATGATAAAGAAATATTTGAAATAGCAAAAAACAGGGCAGAAAAGCATGCCCTTAATACCCTAGAACTTTTAAAAGATAAAACTGCCTTAACTCCATATGCGGGCCAGGGAAGAAGGCAGGGAAAAGAACATGAAGGTCCTGTCAAGCTCTAAATTGCAGGTGAAAAACCTGGAAAATATAAAAAAAATAGTTGTTTTATCAGATACGCATATTCCTGTGAGGACAGCAAAAATACCAGAGCAGATCATTGAACAATTCAAGGATGCAGACCTGATAATTCATGCTGGGGATTTTCAGACAATAGATGCTGTTAACAGTTTAGCGGATTACACTAACTTTATAGCTGTATGCGGGAATATGGATTCAGAAGATGTAGCCGATAAATTACCAGAAAAAATCATACTTAATATCAAAAAGGGTAATAAGGAATTCAAAATCGGAGTAACTCACGGTTCTGGAGCACCAGAAGGTCTTCCTGAAAGAGTTTTACATTTTTTTGAAGAAAAACTGGATTGCATAATATTTGGCCACTCCCACAAACCATTAAACGAAAAAATGAACAATACATTGATGTTCAATCCAGGAAGCCCTACAGACACCGTCTTTGCAACTATAAACACCTTTGGAATATTAACAATTGACGATGAAATAAAAGGAGAGATAATAAAAATCAATAATCAATAAAAATACGATGATTAGAATTCAATAAAGAAAAAATATCAATGAATAATAAAAATAATGATTAATAATAAAAAATAATAATACAAAAATTAAATCAATGGATAAAATTATTGAAAATGAAAAATATTGCTCTAGTGGTTTCTGACTTTAATGAAAAAATAACTTCGAAGATGGAGAAGAATGCTGAAAAAACAGCTAAAGATCTAAAGGCAAACATAGTAAAAAAAATTCATGTTCCGGGAGCATTCGAAATTCCATTTGCTACAAAAAATTTATTAAAAAATAAAAAAATTAATGCAGTTGTTGTTTTAGGTGCAGTAATTCAAGGCGATACACACCACGATATAGTCATTGTAAGTACAATTGCAAAAGCACTAACAGAACTCTCTTTGCAATACAATAAGCCTATTGGCTTTGGAATAATAGGACCAAGAGTAACTTACCCACAAGCAGAATCTCGTGCATTAGAATATTCTAAAAGAGCTGTAAAAGCTGCTTTGGAATTAGTTAAGATGAAATAACCTATTTCTTGCTTGCATTGTACATATTCCAGGACAAATAACCGGCTACAATTACAGCAGCATAACTAAAATACAATGGAACACTAAAAGTATCTATTACTAGTTGCCAACTAAATAAAGACCTCAATAAATGCAAAAAGCCAATAATTCCAAAAATAATTGATGCTATTAACAATAATTTATTTTTATCCATTTTAAATAGAATCTAAACAAAAAACCTGCTCAAAGGCTTCTCTTTCTTAACTGAAATTTCTTTCTTATACACTTTACCTATCTTCTTCTGCTCCATCAAAGATGTAATAAAAGGCTTTCTTGTCCTCCTATTCAGAACATCCTTTTCCAGCATTTCCGCAAGCTTCTCTGGTTTGATGGAACTCTGCTTTAGGATCATAGCTAGCCTTTCTTCATTTGTCTTTCTGAATTCTTTCATTATCTCATCTCTGCTAAGAAACTCTACTAAAAATTCCTTTCTCTTTTTTTGAGGCAGTGTATCATAAAAAACATCGACAAACTTCTTGGGATTCTGCAACAGCAAATACTTGGTAATCTGCATTGTCCTTATGACATCATTTTTGAAATATTCTGTTTTAAGCTCCCCCATTACATCAGAAATAATATCTTCAAATTCCATAACATTTATGCTGCTTTTCTTGAATTTACTAATTAACTCTTCCTTGTCCTTTGGCAAAGAATTCAAAACAACAACATTTTCTATTTCAATATTATCACTTATCTTATTAGTGTATTTTTTTATGGATTTTACAAGATTCTTATCATTGAATTTATCATTAATTATCTTGCTGGTATTGTAAGCTTGTTCAGTAGATCCGGAAATAGAACAGCTTACTTCAACATGCATAACATGAGTTAAGCTACCTTTATCAAACTTAAGCGCAAGAACTCCAACATCCTTATTGCCGGCTTTAAGATTGTTTACAGTAAAGTATCCTCTCCTGTTAAGCCAGAAATTAACTACTTCTTTCTCAGCAGACAATAGCCACACCCCCTATTAAATATATCCAATCAGCTTGGATTTATAATGTTTTTGATTCTAGATATCTAATAAGTTCAATCCAATAAAATCATCATACTTTCTATTTATCTCCACATCCAACTTAACTAAAATAATCTCGCAAGTTGCAGCTATTTTGCCTTCTTTTAAATGTCCTGCAATTACTTTCATTTCCTCATCACTTAACGTTATATGGCAATGCAGATAAACCTCATTGTCTAATGTAGCTATGTTTCCAGTTAAATTAGTGATTTCTAATGGTTGCTTAAACACTTTTGAACTATATTTCTTAGTCTCAACAACATAATGTGCAAGCTCAACCTCATCTAAAGCCCCTATGCCGGAAAAATAACCGCATTTTATATCATTACTAGAACAAAAATCCTTTACACTTTCTACTATTTTCTCCCCCCTTTCCAACCTTATGAAATAAGTATCTTTTATTTTTTTACTTCTCATTCGAAAAGGAATAATTTTGTTCTTTTTTAATATTTTGGATAATATAATAAAAGAACCAAAAGTTTATATACTATTTATTATGGTAATATTAAGGTAAAAATGAGGAAAATAGCAACAATATTAACATTAGCAATTTTTTTAATAAGTTTAATGCCTTTTTCTATTGCCGATCATATGGATGAGGATAAAAGCATTGAAGACTCTAGGGAAGACAGATTAAATAGGGCTGAAGAACAAGAAAAAGAAAAGCTTAAGGCACTTGAAGACGAAAAAGAAATAAAAAGAAAAATCGAAAATCCAGAGAAAGAAATGCCTAGGAAGCCCGAAGTTCTGCAAAAAGAAAAGGCAAAAGCAGCCAAGATAACAAAAGAGGAAATTCTTAAAGAAAGAAAATTTAAGGAATTGGGGAAAGGGCATCTGGAGAAATTTAAGGAACTGGAAGACGAGGAATTGGAAAAATTTAGTGAGTTGAAAAAAGAAGAGCTTGAAAGATTTGCAGACCTAAAAAAAGAAAGATTGGACAGGTTAAAGAAATTAAAAAAAGTAGAGCTTGAGAAATTAAAGCATTTGAAGAAACAAAAGCTGGAAAGGGTTAGTAAGTTAGACAAGAAAAAGCTAGAGAAAATATCCGAATTAGAAAATGAACAAATAGCTAAACTGGCAGAAGTCAAGGAAGCAAGACTGAGCAAAATAGCTAGCTTGAACAAGGAGCATATAAAGAAAATTTCTGGTCTTCATGCAGAACAAATTGAAAAACTTTCCCATCTGGACAGGGCAAGGTTGAAAGAGGTTTCAAAATTAGGAAAGGCCGAAATAAAGAAAAGGCTGGATAAAATAAAAATTAAAAAAATAGATCCGAAATTAAAATTCAAGAAAAGAATTGTTTTGAAAGACAAAAAAATTAAAGTAAAGGAAAAGTTTGAGCAGATAAAAGAAAAACTTCATGAATCTGGGGAAAAAGTAAAGGAAAGAAGAAGATTGCTATTAAAAGCAAAAGAAGATGGAGATGATGATGCAATAATAGAGCATGCAAAGAAGGGATTGTTAAGGGCAGCAGATGCAATAATAGCCCATCTTGAAAAAGTAAAAAACAAGGTCTCGGAATCTGAAGATTTAACAGATGAAGAAGCTGATTCTATACTAGCAGATTTGGATGCAAAAATTTCTGAAATAAATGATGCAAAAGCAGAAGTTGAGGCAGCAGCAACCAAAGAAGAAATAAGGGCAGCAGCCAAAAAAATAAAAGCAGCATGGAAAAGAATTAAGGTAAAGGCAGAACAGCATGCAAGAGATGTTGTTAATGGAAAAGTAAGAATCATATTAAAGAAAAGCGAGCAATTAGAGAAAAAACTGGATAGAATTCTTGCAGAAATGGAAGAAAAAGGAATTGAAGTAGAAGGTATTGATGGTAAAATAACTGTATTTAGTGAAAAAGTAGCTGAAGCAAGAGAAAAGCTTAAGCAATCTGAAGAAAAGTTCAAGGAAGTAAAAGCAACTGATGCTAATGAGAATAAAAAATCTTTGTTAGAAGAGGCAAAATCCTTAGCAAGAGAAGCTCATAACAGTCTAAAAGAAGCACATGATATTCTAAAAGAGATAACAATGGAAATAAAAGCAGCTTACAAAGAAGCTGATTTTGAAGAAGAAGATGAAGACGAGTTAGTAGAAGTAGGGGAAGAAGAGGAAAATGAATAAAAAACTATGCATCGCATTAATAATGTTGGCACTGGTTTTAGTAGTAAGTTGTGCTCCAGCACCTACTGCACCAGAAGCACCAGTTGAAGTTCCTACAGAAACAACAGGAGAAGCTTCCGTAGATGAGGTTGCAACAGATATTTCTGATGCTGTTGATATAGGTGATGCTCTTGATGCATCCGAATTAGATGATGTAGACAGTATCCTTGCAGACATAGAAAACATTTAATTAACAATTTTTAAATAATAAGCTTAATTCTTTGTTTTTATGATTGAATTGGATGGTTCATATGGAGAAGCAGGCGGCTCTATAGCAAGAATAGCACTAGCCTTATCAACCATTACCCAGCAGCCCTTTGAGATAGCAAACATAAGAAAAAACAGGCCACAGCCAGGCCTGAAAAATCAGCATTTGTTCTGTATCAAAGCTCTGGAAAAATTATGTAATGCAAAAACAGAAGGAGCTCAATTAGGTTCTACATCCTTAAAATACATTCCTGGAAAAATAGAAGGAAAAACGATAGACATAGATATACAAACTGCTGGCTCTATCCCTTTATTCCTGCAAGCAGTTTTATTGCCATCAATGTTTGCAAATAAAACAGTAAAATTAAACATTATTGGCGGCACGGATTCGAAATGGGCGGCACCTATAGACTATTTTAAAGAAGTCTTTTTACCTCAATTACAAAAATATGCAGATATAGAATGCAAGTTGGTTAAACGCGGCTATTATCCCAAAGGGAACGGTAATGTACAGCTAAAAATCAATCCAATATACAAAATTTCTGATTTTAATTGTTTTGATGATTTTTTAAAAAATTTAAAAGAGAATGCACCAAAAATAAATTTAACAGAGCAAGGTCATTTAATTCAAATAAAAGGCATTTCTCATGCTTCCTCGGATTTGCAGAATGCACAAGTTTCTGAAAGACAAGCAAAAATAGCTGAGATGGGTCTAAAGCATTATAATTGCCCAATAAATATACAAATACAATATAATGAAACGCTGTCAACAGGCTCTGGAATTACCTTATGGGCCATTTTTTCATTAAAACAAGATGAAATTGATATTAAAAATCCAATAAGGCTTGGTGCAGATTCACTGGGAGAAAGAGGAAAAAAAGCAGAAATTGTCGGTAAGGAAGCAGCCCAAAACATAATCAAAGAGATAGAAAGCCGCGCACCAGTAGATATGCATCTTGCTGACCAAATTCTAAAATTCATGGCTTTGATTTCCAATAGTAAAATCAAAACATCAAAAATAACAAACCACACTAGAACTAATATTTACACAATAGAAAAATTTCTGGGTAAAGCATTTTCAACTGACGAAATCAATAATATTATTTCTACAACTTAATTATTAAAAATAAGAACAACTTTGCAAACAATAACCTTTATAAATAAAACACCAATTCTAAAAACCATGCCAAATGAAAAATTAGTATGCTCATCATGCAAGAAAAACATTGCAAATACAAGAGGTACTGCTGTATTTAACTGTCCTAATTGCAACAAGCAAGAAATTGTAAGATGCATACATTGCAGGGAAATAGCAGCTAAATATGTATGTCAAATGTGCAAATTTGAAGGGCCCAACTAGATTTCTTTGTAATTAGAAAATCATAATTTGATAGTTGAAACACTAATGGGGTGATTTGAATACTAAATAATTTAAAATATTTAATGAGCATATTAAACTTATTGATTGTAAAAGAAAAAGATTAGAAAGAATGATTTATTAATCATAAGTATTATAAATAAAAATATATTTCCCAAAAATTAAAATGGCTCAGGTAGTTGTAACATTAAAAATTATGCCGAAAAGCCCGGAAGTGGATTTGGGCAATATTGAAGGTGAGGCAAAAACAAAAATCATTGATTTTTCTCAAACCAAGGAAATTAAAACAGAGCAGGAACCAATAGCCTTTGGATTAAAAGCCCTAAAAATAATTTTTGTAATGGATGAAAGCAAAGGCTCAACAGACTCTTTGGAAGAAAGCATAAAAACAATTTCCGGCGTTAATTCTGTAGAAACCATTGATGTAAGAAGGGCTATTGGTTAGCTAAACAGCCAATACTTTCTTCTAAGGCCTCAATATCTTCTCCACCCCCTTTCCAAAAACAAACATAAGAACAACTATAATTAGATATATCAAATTGCTATTAGACTTAATCCCTTCTTTTTCATCCTGCCTCTTTTTTGTAATATCTTTGCAGCATCTAATATAAAAATTTATTCCCTTAGTAATGTTAAAAAATTATCATAAGGAATATCAGACCTAATCCCGGTACCTAAAAAATGAGTGTTGGCAGCTTTAAAACCTTTTTTCTTTATTTTTTTAATAAGCTCTTCTTTTCTCATTATTATTTTTAATTTTCTTTTTTTGGCGATATCATGAATATCATAGAATCCAACAGCATTTATTTTAGATTCATCCTTAATAATTTTTAAAAATTTTAATAGTTCGTTATTATTTTGACTATTGTTTAATTTCTTATTTATTATAGTGTTATTTTCAATTGAATTTCTAGTATTGTCATTTTTATCATTGTAGTTTTTTAATAATGAAGCATACATCCTATTGACTAGCCTGCTGTCAAATAAACTACCCATCCATAATGGCCCTGCACCATTAAACATTCCATGCTCCAAAGCAATTTCATTGCATAATCTTTTGCCTTTAATGCATTGAAAGAAAATCCTGAAATAATGATTCTTGAAATATGAAAATACTGGAAACAATGCCTTCTCATACTGCATTCCAATTAACTGGATTTTTCTTATTAGTATCCTTAATCCAGTTTCATGCATCAAATAGTTTTTCTTGTTAGAGCTCCAATACTTCCTCACACAAGCCTTAGGGTAGGTGCCAGTTAAAGCAGCAGTATCAGTGTTTGTCACAGCCAAAATCCCGTTCCTTGATATCCTTTTTATTGCAGCCTCCAGGTAAGAATTTGAGGTTCCGAATGGGTCAACATCAATATAATCAAAACCTTTGGAATTTAGTAGGAATAAATTGGCATCTTCATTATGGATACTTATTTTATTATTATTTTTTATAGTATTATTGAGTTTTTTTAATGGTTTATTCATTGTTGCAAAATTATTGATTTTATTGAGCTTTAAACTATTTTTTATTGACTTTACTGCCTTTTCATCCACATCATTAATAGCTATAGACTTGTACTTTAGCTCCTTGGAAAACCTTATTGACCTTATCCCGCTTGCAGCTAATGGATCACAAAGATTCATTGGAGAGAATTGTTGCAGTAATAGGATTGTTATATCACGATTTAATTCCATAACAGGATTGTAAAACACATCCATCTCCTTGGAGATTTTACTGACTTTCTTTATTCTTATAGATGCCTTCCCTTCCCTAATAGTTTCATACATAGAAATATAGAATCTTGAATAAAATAAAAGACTATCGGATTTAAGCTATGGTAATGTACCTGTGCCTTACATCCCTTACATCATCATTGCTTGCTGTGATTCTTGCCAAATAAGTTCCAGGCTGTACATCAGCAGTATTCAAGAACAGGAATTTACCATCCACATCCCCATCATTCAGGTCAAAAGAATTTGTCTGGAAAATAACGCCCAAATCATAAATAAGAACTCTCACACTTAAGTCATCCAAATCTTCTGCTCCGTCATTGTTAACATTTACATGCACGAACGACATGCCATCACCATAATCATAGGTCCTTATAGTACCTATTAATCCGAACACAAGAAACATTACCAACAATATTTGATGACGCATTTAACCACCTCAAAACTGATACTATTGTAGAATGGTATCTCATATTTAAAGATTTATGTATTGCAGTGTATACTATGGATGAATCAAGCATTTGCGACTGGCTTTATCACATACACTTTATCATTTTTCCTGGCTTTTTCAGAAACCTTAACAGTTACATGATCCTTCTTTTTAGCTTCTCTAACTTTTTTATCATCCTTGAGAATTGTTTCTGCTTTAGTCTGTACAACTCCTGTAGTGGGGCCTGTAATAAGCAAACTGTCTGATTGTTTTAACTTGCCAGCTTCTAAAATTATCTCGGCTACTTGCGGTTTATTGAAATAATTAAATACCTTACCAATATATTGTTTTTTAGTAGTTGCTTTTGAGCCAGAGGTGCCGCTCCACTGCCCCAGTTTTTTCCCAAGATAATAACCATTATCCCAGAATCCCCTGTTGTAGACGCCCTTTAGCTTTTTTGTCCATCCCTTAATTTTATCTTTTGTATAATTATTTCTATTGATACTTTCTATTGCCTCTTTATAGGCCTTTGTAACCTCATATACATATTCTGGAGATCTTGCTCTGCCTTCTATCTTAAGTACAGAAACTCCTGCCTTGACTATCTTGTCCAGAAAGCCAATGGTACACAGATCTTTTGGGGACATGACATACTTGTTGTCAATAACAAGCTCATTTCCAGTCCCCTCCTCGATTACCTTATAAGAACGCCTGCAGTTTTGCAGGCATGCTCCTCTGTTGGCAGAGGCATTATATGTCGCAAGACTCATATAGCACTTTCCTGCTATAGAGACGCATAAAGCGCCATGGCAAAACAGCTCGATTTTTACGGGTTTTCCACTTGGACCCTTTATTTTTTCCTTCTTTATCTGCTTAACAATACTTTCAATTTGCTTCAATGTCAGCTCCCTTGCCGGGATAATGACATCTGTAAATTCAGAAAAAAACTTTACAGCCTCAATGTTTGATATATTAAGTTGAGTGGAGCTATGGGCTTCCAGCCCAATGTATTTTGCATACATCATAGCAGCAATATCGCTTACAATGACAGCATTCACTCCGGATTTTTTTGCCATGTTGCATACTCCCTTCATTATGCTCATATCAGAATCATACAATATGGTGTTTAAGGCAAGGTATGATTTGACATTATTCTTTTTACAAATTGCTGCAACTTTTTCTAAATCCTTAAACTTGAAATTTGCAGACCTGGCCCTCATGTTAAGTTTTCCCACTCCAAAATACACAGAATCTGCTCCAGCCTTTGTTGCTGCTTGTAGCGCTTCAAAAGACCCTGCGGGCGCCATTATTTCTACATTCGACATTTTAGGAAGGTATGTTGATGGGGTTTTTAAAATTATTTATAGTCATCCTAATTGAATAATAACAACCTTTAAAAAATAGATTCTATTACTGTTTAATATGAAATTAAGACAACCAATAATAACTTTTATGGGTCATATAGACCATGGAAAAACATCTTTGCAGGATTTCATTAGACAGACCTCTACAGCTCAGCAAGAAGCAGGAAAAATTACACAACACATCGGATGCAGTAACATTATTCTGGAAACAATTAAAAAAATATGCGGTAAATTATTAGACACTTTAAAATTAAAGCTTACAATCCCTGGTTTGCTCTTTATTGATAGTCCTGGCCATGCGGCCTTCACCTCATTAAGAAAAAGAGGAGGCAATCTAGCAGATATAGCAATTTTGGTCATAGATATAAATGAGGGTGTAAAGCCACAAACCCTTGAATGCATTGAGATATTAAAGCAATATAAAACACCTTTCATTATAGCCTTGAATAAAATAGATTTGCTTTCAGGATGGCAGAGCAGTAATTCATTTTTAATGCAAAATATCAATTCTCAGTCGGAAAATATACAAAAAATATTGGATACAAAATTGTATGAATTGGTTGGTAAATTATCAGAGTTGAACTTCAACGCTGAAAGATTTGATAGGGTAGAAGATTATACCAAGCAGATAGCGATAACTCCAACATCAGCGAAAACAGGAGAGGGGATTCCTGAACTGTTAATGGTCCTTACAGGCCTGGCCCAGAAATTCATGGAACAGAAATTAAATGTAAATATAGAAGGTCATGCTCGCGGTACGGTCTTGGAAGTCAAGGAAGAAAAAGGCGTAGGAAAAACAATAGATGTAATAATCTATGACGGAACATTAAAGAAAAATGATACAATTGTAATAGGAACATTGGATGAGCCAATATCAACCAAAGTTAAAGCTCTATTAGAGCCATTGCCCCTGAAAGACATCAGAGATAAAAAAACAAAATTTACTAATGTTTCTAAAGTTTCAGCAGCTACTGGAATAAAAATCTCGGCCCCAGAATTGGATAATGTTGTGGCTGGAATGCCCTTAAGGTCTTGTTCGTTAAATGAAATAGGAATAGTTAAGGAAGAACTTAAAAAAGAAATTGAGGAAGTTGTAATTGAGACAGACAAGCGGGGCATAGTAATAAAAGCAGATTCATTGGGAAGCCTGGAAGCTCTTGTTAAAATGCTAAAGGAGAAAAATATTGCTGTAAAAAAAGCAAGCATTGGTGATATTTCAAAAAAAGATATTTCAGATGCCTCAATAAGTTATGAAAAAGACCCCTTAAATTCCGCAATTCTTGGATTTAATGTAGAATTAATGCCAGATATAAAAGCACACAATGTCAAAATACTTACAAATAATATCATTTACAAATTAATTGAAGATTTTGAAAAGTGGCAGAAAGAAGAGAATAAACGCTTAGAAGGAAAGGAAATAGAATTTTTGGTAAGGCCTTGCAAACTCCAGATAATGAAAGGTTACATCTTTAGGCAGAATAATCCCGCAGTTGTTGGAGTTGATGTTTTAGAGGGAAAAGTCAAGGTAGACACGCCATTAATGAAAAAAGACGGAAACAAGATAACAGAAGTAAAAAGCATACAGAAAGACCAGGAAAATTTAAATGAAGCTGAAAAAGGAAAGCAGGTTGCTATATCTTTGCCAAAAGTTACAGTAGGAAGGCAAATTAACGAAAACAATATTTTGTATTCTGCCATCCCAGAAGAGGACTTTATAAAATTAAAAGAGCTTAAGAAGAACTTATCAGAAGAAGAAAAAGCAATTTTGAAAGAGATAGCAGAGATAATGAGGGCTAAAAATGCAATGTGGGGCATATAAAATGCCCCAATTAAAAATATTAAATACCAAAGAGATAAAACAAATTCTAAAACTAATAGAAAACCAATGGAATGCTAAATTAAAATTAAATTATGCTTTTTTGAAAAACAATAAGAATAGAATTTTTATTATTAATAAAGATATTTCAAAAATTGATTTGGAAAAGTTAAGGATTAATTCTATTGGAATGTATTTTTGTGAAACAAGAAATGATAAAATAAGACTAAGCATTGAAGGCTCTCAAATAGTAGGACCAAAAGCAATGAAAAACATTGTAGAAATTAATTCATTGCAAGTAAAACAATGGATGAAAGGAGAGGATTTAGAAATTGAAAATAAGGGGGACTATAATGGTTTTGTAATAATTAAACATAATAATGATTTTTTAGGAACTGGGAAATATAAAGATGGAAAGGTATTGAATTATGTGGGTAAGAGCAGGAGAGTTAGTATAATATAATCATTTCCCATACACATAGAAGTCAGCCATAAGGTCAGGAGTTCTGAACTTATGTTCTAATGTGAGACCACCAACATCTGGACTAAATATATCATCAAACATTCCATGAACAATCAGTTTTGTTCCTTCTGGAGATTCCTCTTTTATTCTTTCAGCCAAGGTTTTCAACGGCTCCTGATTTATCCCATGGTAAAAATACATAACATCCGTAAATGCAACGCCTGCAGCTTCATAAGCAGCATCTTGCGTGAAATCCCCTTGCACAGTTCTAATGTCCCCATCTACAATACCCCCGCTTACTAAAGTACCAATAGTTTCATTTGCAGCTTCAATAAGTTCCTCACTAAGCTCAATATTAACAACAGGGCTAAATCCATAAGCATCAAAAACTGTAGAAGGCTCGCCTGTTCCTGATCCGGCATCCACCACAGGGCCTGAAGGGTAAATAACATCATTTTTAACAGCCCATTCAAAAAAAGGAATTATATGCTTCCATTGTGAAGTTGTCCAGAAACCATTCTCTTCTGTAGGACCAAAACCTATACCTCTGGATTCTAGTTTTGCCCTGGATATTCCATATGTTTCTATTATTCCAAATAGTCTTATTAGTTTGTCCATTTAGCATAAACTATTTTTTAGGTGTTACAGGGAATTCCAACTCCCGGGCATCGAACATCAGCTTCAATATGTCATCATACTCAAATTCTTCCATTAACCTTTGCCTCTTTTTTGAGGATTCTCCTTGCCTCTCTCTAAATTTTCCATGATAGTAGGGGCTCTTTTCATTTATTTCCGAGTTAAAATGCTGGAATAAATCTCGCACTTGTAACTCTCTAATGGTTGATTTATGCCGTGGAGAAGTGATAAGCATCGTTGTATTATAGTTTTTGAACCCATTGGGTTTTGGATTGGTATAGTAGTCATCCACATGAAGGACTTCTGTAGCAAATTTACAAACTGTTGTATTTCCTCTGAATTGCGTTCCCCAGTATATGGCGTTATCTTCTGTAAGAGGTACAATCCTATTAGCGCCCCAGTCACTGATGACATCCCCATCATTTCTGAAGGACCGATATTGGCGAATTTTTCTTCCTACTTTTTGCTCTACTGTTTGCTTTTGCCTGGAAGCGTTGAAAGGCATAGCCCTTCGCATATACTCTTCTTCTGTTGGTTTTTGCATTTCTTGTAGCCCAACAAAGCCATGACTGTCAGCCAAGTATGTAACCAGAGTATCCAAATCCAATACATCTTCGGAATTGACGGAATTGATAAACCCCTGTTTCCTTAAGTCTTCGTCCCTCACATAAAAAAAACTGGATGTTTTGATAAATACGTTTTCTATACCCATGTCCCTTAAAGCCCCTCCATTTTCTCTTACGTACTGTTGTGATTCTTCTGCTGTTATCTTTGTATCCACACTATCATATCCTTGTTCGCCACGATACATCGACCATGGATGTGTGCCTAGATCTCTGGGTATAACTACATCGCCTCTTATAACCTCTCTATCTGGCCCTAGGTAATCAGCGTATGTTAGAAATATGGTTCTGAGACTGTCCACTTTGTTCCCATCCCCTAGAACAGTATTATTAAGATGTTGTGAAAATTCAGGTGTTACACCATCTATAGTTTTCCTCATTTCGGCTATTTCCTTTTGTGACTCCAAAACTTCAGAAGCAGATATATCTGCTTTCTGTCCGGCGAATATAGCTTTTCTCATTTGCGATAGAATTCTAGGGGTGGCACTGCTTTGAGGAAAGTACAATCCCATAATATTCATACTGTCATTAGGCACGTAAGGCATATCTGGCATTTTATGCATTTATAGTATTTAAGCTTTTCTATTTTTTACCACTATAAAATGATGAATTAATTTTCAACAAACTGAAATTACCAAAATATATATAATTTATATAAATCTGATTAGATTAGTATTTATACATTTCGTTTTTATAGTAACCCCAAAACAGAAATAGACTATAAGTCGTAATTTTATCCTTACCTAACCCCTTCAAAATCCAAAGGTCTTGTCTGCTCCTGCAGCCTTTTTGCAATAGGCACAGGATCTATGCCGAATCTAGTGGTATAATCATTTATTCTTCCATCAAGATAAGATAATGTATGGCCATACCTTGAGTCATTTAAGAGCCCTGCCGCAAGTCTTCGCGCTATTGTTTGCTCAACAAACTGCTCTTTTAATGCACCATAGACAGTTAAAAATCTCTCATTTTCCTCTCCCATTGAAGAAAGGTAGCCCTTAAATTCTTCAGCAAGCCTTAAGAATGTCTCGATCTTGCCCAATGTTTTTTCCATGACGGGTACATCAAGCCCCATTGTCCTGAGATTATCTATGTTGTCTATTGCCTTTACTATTACTACCACATCATACCTTTCCTCACCCGCCTCATGCCTCTCACGAGCATCAGCAAAAATATCCGCTATGTACAATCCGTATGCCCTTGACTTCATTTCATCAAATAGGGAATACCTATTGTCCCTGCTTATTTTCTTATTAATTTCATCAATATTCAGCTCCCTTATAATACCCCCTAATATGCTAAAATGTCTCTCAAATCTCGTACTTATACTCTCTCCTGCATCTGCCCTCATAGATTCTAATACTCCAAGCAGAATATTATTAGTATAACCTGTTACAGGAGTTCCTATTGTAATCCTTTCTATGTCTTCAATAAGCACAGCATAGTGGTTTGTTATTGTTGCAACATTCCTTGCTGCTTCATTACCAAATCTAGCCCTTATGTCTTCTGCCCATTCGTACGCGTCTTTAATAACATTAGATTTATCTTCAATAGCATCGTGCAGCAAATTAGCAATAACATACACAAAGCCAAAATCAAGAGAATTTGCCCTTTCTCCAACTTCAACCATATGAGAAATAGCTACATTTCCGCAGCGTCTCCATAAACCTTCTACAGCTGTATGGGCATAAAAATATGCCTCAAAAGTGCCTTCTCCTAAAAAGCCTTCTGCTTCTTCTATTGTCAGCAGTTCCCCTTCGTATAGTTTCCTGCGTGTTTCCGTCATAACTTTGGGCACATGAAACTCTTCAGCTATTCTTTCAGCCACCCTTTCTTCTAGGTTTGCCATTACCTATTATAGAATCAAACTTCTTTTATAAACTTTTCTTTCTTTACTATCGATGAGTGATAATGTCAACCTTAATCTTTCCACCCACTTTAAGATATACTATAAGCCTTTTGTTAATATCAATTGAAGCCTTATCAGCCCTTATCGCAAAAGTCCTTCCATCTATAAAGTCGCTCTTCCTAATTACCATCTCTTTATCAGAATCAAAGCCTGGATTAACCTCAGCATTAATTTTCTCAACTATTTTTTCATTTGAATTATTATTGATATTATTCATTGTTTCTATTATTATTGTAATCTTATTATTGTTTAATTTTTTAATGAATTTTTTTAATTGTTGCAAAGAAAAATCAGCTTTTACACCAACAATGCAATCTCCCGCCAAGCCTAATTCTTCATCTTTTGTAAACTCCAATGTAGTCTTATGCCTAGCAGTAATATTACTATGCCCATCACAATTAAATGAATATGCCATATCAACAAGAATTAAAATCTACTTTAAAATATCTTCTATTGGTTTTTTCTTTGTATCTTTTTTTGCAGGAGCAGAGCCTTTCATATCTTTTGCTGCTTTTTCCAAATCAACTCCTAACCCTTTTAATGATTTTATGTGCATCTGCATTAATTGTTCAACTATCTGCAATATCCTCAGCATTTCCTCCCTTTCCTTTGCTAGAGTTGTTAGAGAACCCTTATGAAATCCTATTTGTTCTTCATTACTTGCAGTCTCTTTTTTAGCCATTCTAATAATCAGTTTAATTGCATTATTTAAATCTATCTAAACGCATCTAAATTAGAATAATTGATAAACTTTTTAAAATACGCTTATTTCTAATATCGAATGGAAATCTTCATCAAAGAAAACAATTTAATAAGCAGAGAAGAATGGGAAAAATTCATAACCTCTATAGAAACTGCTTACGATAGCTTAGAAACTAATAAAGAAAGAGCAAAAAGAAAACTTAAGGGATTGATAGGGGAAGCCATAGATTCAAGAGCAAACAGCATAGGAAAGTTTGGTATATTGTTCTCTGGCGGCGTAGACAGCACCTTAATAGCTTTTATATGCAAAAAGCATAACTATGACTTTACATGCTTTACAATTGGCTTGGAAAACTCTCAGGACGTAGAATATGCAAGAAAAATAGCAGAAAAATATAACATCGATTTAAAATATAAAATCTTAACATTGGAAGAATTTGAAAATATAATCAAAGAAACAATAAAAATACTGCAAACCGATGAGATTGTATGGGTTTCTGTTGGCTCTGTTATATATGCAACAGCTCAATTAGCATTAAAAGACAATATAAGGATACTGCTTGGAGGAATAGGAACAGAGGAAATATTTGCAGGCTACCAAAGGCATGAAGAAGCTTTAAAGAATAATGATTTTGCCGCAGTCCATAAAGAATCCTGGAACGGCCTGAAAAATATGTATCTAAGAGACTTATTGAGAGACAATAAAATTGCAAAACACCTTAACATTGAATTAAAAACACCCTATATGGATTTAAATATAGTAAAAGCGGCTATGAATGTAAATCCTATGTATAAAATAGATAAAAACGATAAAAAATTAATTTTAAGGGAAATAGCAGAGGATTTTGGCCTGGAAAAAGAATTTGCTTGGCGCAAGAAAAAAGCAGCGCAATATGGAAGCAATTTCGTAAAAGGTATTGATAAATTAGCGAAAAAACATGGTTTTGCAACGAAAAAAGAGTATTTGCAGAGTTTGTTATGAGTTAGTTCATCCTTAACTCTACTATATCTTTATCCTGCAGTACATGATCTAATTTTACAATTTTCTGGCCTGGAAACTTAGAGGAATGTCCCCAGACTTTGGCAAACTTAAACTTATCCACAAAATCCTTGTGCAATTTAAGGCATAAATCCTTTAATGTACAGCCTTGCCACATTATCAAAGGCTCTTCCATATCAGCCTTTTTATTGAATTCCTTGAGGTATATCCTAATAATTTTTAGTTTTTTATAAATCAGTTCCTTTAGATCCTCAACACCTATATTTTTCTCAGCAGAAACGCATAAATCGGGCTTTATTTTATTTTTAATATTGTTTAATTCCTCCTTACCCACCATATCAATCTTGTTTAAGACAACTATTGCCGGTAAATATGCTTTATTGCCCTCAATGACATCTATCATCTGGTCTGCATTTATGTCTTCCCTAATTACAACATTGGCATTATTTATCTTGAATTCCTTTAGTATGTCCTCAGCAGTTTTCTTGCCTATTTTTGTTAATCTTACTGTTGTTCCTATGTTTATGCCGCCTCTTGCTGTCTTTATGATTTTAACATCAGGAAATTTCTGATTTATCCTGACATCAGCATCATAAACCTCTTTCTTTAACACATCAAAATGTTCTGGATGGAAAACATCTATCAGAAATAAAATAAGGTCAGCATTTCTTATGACAGCCAAAACCTCTTTGCCGCGGCCAGTGCCTGCAGCAGCGCCACGTACAACTCCGGGTACATCTAAGACCTGTATCTTTGCATACTTATAGTTTAAAATCCCTGGAATAACTGTTAATGTTGTAAAGGCATAAGTTCCAACAGGAGAATCCGCGTTTGTCAAAGCATTGAGCAATGTGCTTTTTCCAACAGATGGAAAACCAAGCAGAACTACTGTACCATCGCCTGTTTTCCTTACAGCATAACCTTCTCCCTTTTTTCCTTTTGATCTTGCACGCTGCTTTTCTTTTAGCTTGGCAAGCTGCGCCTTATACAAACCAATGGCGTGCTGCGTTTTCTTATTGTATTTTGTTTTTGATATTTGTTCCTCTAGCTCCTTAATTTTCTCCAGAGTAGAGTCTTTTTTCTCTTTTTGAACTACAGCAGGCTTATCCATTTTTATTGAATAAATTAATCATAATACTATAAAAATAATCTGATTAATATAAAATACTTATTAATTTTGATTTAGAAATAAGGTTTTACTTTCCGCCCTTTCTAAGCTTGTTATAAATTGCAGTAAGATCAGCGTATATTTCTTTCCTCTCCAGATATTCAAGTTTAATGTACATGCTTCTGGATTTTAAATAAAGTTTCTTTGCTTTTGGAATATCTTCATTTTGCAGTGCTTTATCCGCTATTGACAATAATTTGTGGCATTTGAGGAATGCCCTGCTTTTGCCCTTAAGTATTCTCTTGAGATATATCTTTGCCTTTGCTTCTTCTGGCTGCTCAGTTTCCTTCTCTTTCTTTACCCTTATAGTTGGATATGCCAGTCCGAAGACTTTTCTTATAATATTTGGTTTCTTCTCTTTCTTTCTTTGTTCAGAAATCTCTCCAAGCTCTTTTAAGCTCTTTTCCAAGTCATATTTTTCTTCTTTTCCTTCTTGCTTTTTCTTCTCTCCAGTTTCCTTCCTTTCCAGATCTTCTTCCTGTTTCTTTTTTTCAAGTTCTTTCTGCTTGTCTTCCTCTGCTTTCTTCAATATCTCTTTTTCCTCAGGCTCTGCTTTTTTTGCAAATTTAAAGAATGACGCCAGATAATTTAATCCTCCCAATTCTTTCTTTATGTCCATTACTGCGGATTTTGCATGTTCTTTTTCCTGCTCTAATTTTTCAATGTTGCTCTCATACCTTTCCAATGCCCTTTCATTAGTGCTAATCTTTTTCTTTAGCTCCTCAATATCATTTTCATATCCTCTTATGAGGTCATCAAGGTATTTTTGTCTTTGTATCAAGTCTTTGCCTGCAACTCCTTTTTCAAAGCCTTTCTTTTTCTCGTTAAATTCTTTCTCTACCCCTCTCTTTTCAGTTTGAAGGTCTTTAATTTCCCCTTTTATTGTCTTTTCCCTTTCCTTTTCTCCAAGCTTGTATTTTGCCTTTAATTCCAATCTTTTCCATTTTTCCTGCTCTGCCCTGTCTTCATGGCTTAATCCCTCAAGCTCGCTTTCAAGATTTTTTACTTCATTGTCATATTCCTGCTTGACGTCCTTTTTAATATGGTTCTTTTCTTTTAGTTTGGCATCATAATTCTTTCTCCATTCAAATAGTCTGTTTCTGCGCTCATCATCAAGCTGTTTCTTGCTGCCAGCATCCTCGTTATAGACCTTAAATATGATATTTTTTTCATTTTTCAATCCTCTAATATCTTTCTCTACTCTGGAGATTTCATTTGCAGCAACATTCTTGGCAGAAAGAGTTTTCTTTATTTTTTCTTTTAATTTATTAACCCCGGCATTTTTTCCATTTATGTTTTCTTCCAGCGCTTTTATTTCCTCTAATTTTCTTTCTTTCTCTTTTTCTTTTCTCCT
>Ga0208278_1000416_pt1 | contig 23133 bp, 21 predicted proteins | sample ETN01SmetaG_FD_185794 | JGI IMG/M metagenome (GOLD analysis project Ga0208278, IMG submission 185794) | Marine microbial and viral communities from oxygen minimum zone, Eastern Pacific Ocean - ETNP2014F12-01SV259 (SPAdes) (version 2) | ecosystem: Environmental > Aquatic > Marine > Oceanic ...
ATTTTGTCTACTCCCAATGGCCAAGTTTAGGAAATTCCTAAGCTGATCAAGGAGTTGGAAGGTTTTAAAAGTAAGATATGGTGGAGCTAGGCGGGATCGAACCGCCGACCTCGTGACTGCCAGTCACGCGCTCTCCCAGCTGAGCTATAGCCCCAAACCTGTTTTAAATCCCGGTTTGGCGGGATCGATGGCTACGCGCCCCGCCACGACCTCGTGACTGCCAGTCACGCGCTCCCGGCTAAACTATAGCCCTATTTCAGAGGGCCAGCATAGTAGCGAAAGTCAACATCATATTCAACAGAGTAAACGGGACTGAGGTTAGATTGCGCGCTATTCTTCAGCCGTGTATGTTCAACACATCTTTCAATTGGATTTGTACCATGGCTATTCTGGCTTCTTTGACTGTCGCACTTGTTGCTATCTACTTTTTTCTCGCATTTCGTTATCAGGCTGCAGATCACAGTCAATATGACACGCCGGTTGCTCCGTTGGTGAAACCGGAATCAGAGGTGAGCGAACAACATCTGGATGTTGTCGCCACACTAAACGAGTACGCCGGCAATATGAGTCTGAATATCAAGGTATCCAGACAACAGTTGGAAGATCTTTTTACTCAGGAAGTTGATGCTGAAATTACGCCGGTTGATGTTGCTGGTATTCCTTCAGAATGGGTGGTGGCTGAAGGAGCAGAACCAAACAAGCGTCTTTTGTATCTGCATGGTGGCGCTTTTCGAGTGGGCAGCCCAAAGACTCACCGCTACATCACGTCAGAAATCTCCAGGCGAGCTGGGGTATCGGTGCTGGCCATTGATTATCGGATGCAACCTGAATTCAAGACCATCAACTGCCACGAGGATGCACGAACTGCATACCAGTGGATTCTCAACCACGGTCCTCATGGTGAATCCTCAGCCGACCATCTGTTCGTCGCTGGGGATTCTGCTGGCGGCAATATGACGCTGGCAGTAATTTCATGGGCTAGAGACCATGGCCTGCGCGCTGCTGATGGCGCCATCGCACTTGCACCGCTAACTGATGCTAGCCTCAGCAGCCCCAGTTGGAAGACTAATTTGAAGACCGATCCGTTCCTCGGCCCGGCAATCGGCAGGCTGATCAAAGTGCCACGCTCTATCATGGCCATCACTTCTCGATATGCATCAGGTGCAGCTGTTAACAACCCTCAGCTGTCTCCTCTGCTTGGAGATCTATCAAATCTTCCCGCAACACTCATCCAGGTGAGTAAACATGAAATGTTATTCGACGACGCACAAAGATATGCAAACAAGGCGGCGGCAAGCGGCAGTGAGGTAGCACTGCAGGTCTGGCCAAGAATGGTTCATGTATTCCAGGCATTTGGCCCTGACTTACCAGAAGCCAACGATGCGCTTGATGGCGTCAGCCACTTCGTTCGATCAAGGATGACAAAGCCGAAAGCAGGAGACTAGCCGGATTCCAGGGCGACGATAGAAATGGACTCCTTTCCGATCAGTTTGGTTAGCTGGTTAATTACCGCTCTATTCACCGGCAGGTTTGGTCCATGCGAGGCGCGTGTCCTCAAAGACATCAAATGAGGGCTTGTATACCTCAGGGTTATCAAGGCTCCCCAGGGTGACGTCTACAATCTCCGGATGTTCACTCGACACACAAACCACTGGTGTCCCGCATTTCCCACAAAAGTCGCGAATCCCTGAACCAGAGGACTGTAATTTCACCGGTGTGCCATCTGAGTATCTGAAATCAGATTCAGGCACGACCAGCCAGGTCACAAACGCTGCGCCAGATGTTCGACGACACATCGTGCAATGACAATTGGCGACCGGATATTCACCATCAGTAAATTCATATCGAATAGCCCCGCAGAAACATCCCCCCTTTACCAGATCTTCAGTCATACCGATCCCCTTTGTTTAGTAACACCTTACCCCGTCAGCCAGCTTTCACTCAAATCAAGATCACCTGCCCGTTGCCCATGGCGAGTAACAAAAAGCACCACAGGTAATCCAGACTGCAAAAGGAGAGGCTGTCATAACCCAGAACTGCATGAATCCGACGGCAATATGATTCAACCTAATGAATCCAAGCGCTGAGTGGATCAGGAGTGTTGCAGCCAAGGGAGTAGAAACGATAAACAGGGAGATGACAACCAATGCAGTAAAAAACGAAATCAAAACCTCCAATGATTCGAGCTGAACAGCCCTGAGCGGTTCTTTATAAACAGCCCTGAGCGGTTCTTTATAAACAGCCCTGAGCGGTTCTTTATAAACAGCCCTGAGCGGTTCTTTATAAACAGCCCTGAGCGGTTCTTCATAAACAGCCCTGAGCTGCTCCTGTATTGCGAATATCAGGTATCATAAATAGTGTAATCTACGATCAGTCTTGTATTGGTGACACTATGGATTCCGAAAAGCCACTCAGCGGATTGAAAGTGCTGGATTTTTCAGCCGTGTACGCTGGGCCTATCTGTGCCCGTCTGCTCTCGGACTGCGGCGCTGAAGTAATAAAAATCGAAACGCCCGGCACCGGTGATGTCACTCGAGGACCAAGAGGTACCAGTCGCGTATTTGCTCATTTCAACGCCGGGAAACGCAGTATCGCGATTGATCTGAAGCAAGAAACCGGACAATCACTGGCAAAAAATTTGATCTCCGATGCCGATGTTGTAATCGAGAATTTTCGTCCCGGCGTCATGGAACAGTTCGGTCTTGACTACACCACTATCAAGAACGTCAGACCGGATCTCATCTACTGTTCAATCTCAGGGTTTGGTCAAACCGGCCCATACGTCCAGCGTGCAGCCTATGCACCCATCGCTCATGCAGCGAGTGGGTTCGATTTTGCTCACACTGCGTCGCAGGGCGAACCAGACGCCCGTCCGCCAATCTGGGGAATAATGATAGCTGACATGCTCACAGGGGCTTATGCGTTTGGTGCTATCCAAGCGGCCTTGATTGGGCGAGGAAAATCGGGACGAGGAGAACATATCGACGTCAGCATGATGGAATCCATGATGATGTTGATACCCGGACAGATACAAGCCGCACAATTAGAGAATCCGCCCGCTGCTGGAGGATTTCGTCCAATCACTGTCAAAGACGGATTTGTGATGGTCTGCATCGTTTCACAGAAAAACATGCGCTGTCTGTGTGAAGCAATGGATCGACCGGATATTTTGGCAGACAAGCGATTCCTGCGAGGCGAAAGGTACAAAAATATGCAGGCATTCATTGACGAAATTGAATCCTGGTCTTCTTCTCTTTCTGCGCTTGAATGTGAAAAACGTTTGAACGAATCAGGTGTTCCATGCAGCATCTACAACGCCCCGGATGATCTGTTTGCCCATCCGCAGATTTTGGCTCGAAATTCATTTACCGAACTTGAAGATGATCTGGGTATGTTCGTGATTCAAAATGCACCATTTCAGTTTTCAGGAAGTGACATTTCAACAGCATCTGCATCCCCTCTACTCGGCGAGCATACTGATGAATTGTTGCGGGAAAAACTCAGCCTGGATGAAGCAGAAATCGGATTACTTCACAAACAGGAGGTGGTTTACTGATCCAATACCCGGGCGACTGAACAAATCTGTTTTAGCGGCCTTACTCTGGCAAAAACGAATACACTGCCCGCATCATCTTCTCAAGGTATTTACCGGATTGCTCTTGAGGAGTATCCCCCATACTGACCATTATCACATTGTGATCCGGCACGACGATCATGATTTTACCCCGGGCACCAAGCGCCATAAAATCGTTGGAACTTGCAAATGGAAACCAGCGTTCCCCTTTGCCGCTGTTACCCCCGGTAGTCCGCCAGATTCCCTGATCACTGTTGAGCCACCAGAGATACCCATAGGCACCGTTTGCCTGCGGATAGGTGGGTGTCAGAGCTTCATCAACAAAAGTCTCGTCCATGATAGTCTCGCCTTGCCACTGGCCATGGTTCAACCAAAGTAATCCAAGTCGGGCTATGTCTCTATGGCTGGCTTCTATAACCGGCAAGGGTCCCTGGCTCCCAATCTGAATCCATCCCCTGTCGTTACTTGGCCAATCAAAACTCAACTGCAGCGGCTTCTTTAAGAATTCATTGTAGAATTCAACCGGCGTTCTCCTGCTTGCTAGCCACAATATGCCCGTCAGGGAATTCAGAATAAAGTTGCTGTTGTACTGCCACCAACTTCCTGCAGGTTGTTTACTGGCCGTCATATTGAGCACATGGCGGATTTCTGCATCATCGGCTACCTCCGGGTGATGCACCGGCAGCCAGTCTTTAATCTTGTCGTTAACGTTCAGAAATCCCTGATGTTGAGCGATACCGAAAAGCGTGGCACCCAAACCCTTGGTAACCGAAAAGATCTGATTAGTTGCCGCAGCATCCCGCCTGTATCTTTCATGGACGATAACCCCATCTTTAGCCACCAATACGCCGTATCGCTTTTCAATAGTAAATATTTCATCTGCTGCCTGTGTAACCAACGTTGGATCAATGCCGAAATCTTCCGGCTTTCCGAAGGTCCATTCTTCAGTTGGAAATTGTGTCTTAACCTTTGTATCCATATCCCTTCACCTTCAGTCTATCTTAAGCTGCACCCAGGACGTACAACGATGGATACGTCACTTTGCTCATCAAGAATATGTCTCTGGATGGTGACGAAAGTGACCCCGCGCCTGTTCCAGAGTATAACCGGTCTTGACCAACATGGACTCAGCAAAGTCTCTCGCCACCAGTTGAATACTCAGCGGCACTCCCTTGCTGCCGATACCCCAGGGAAGAGACAAGGTCGGTGAGCCAGAGAAGTCATATGGCGCAGTAAACTTCAATGTCACGGCTAAATCCTGTTCACCGCGGCTTCCGTCTGATGTTTCCCGAGCAGGCGCAACAGATGTCATCGACGGGCACACCAGCAAATCTACTTCCTTAAAAATACCCGCCAGGTTGACCTTGAATGATTTGCGAACCAGTTCATGTGCCATGTAAGCAGTAGCTGGAATGTTGAGTCCAAGCTCGATCAGGTCAGCGATGGCACCGTATTCTTCCTTCCTGGATGGGTAGGTATCCCGATGCGCATGGGCAGCTTCAACACTACAGGTGACGGGCCAGCCTTTTGTAATATCCGCATACGGAACTTGGACATCTTTGATGGTGGCCCCCAGTTCTTTCAGAAGCCCAACTGCATCTTTGATTCCATCATAAACCTCAGTTTCGACATCATTCCCGCAATAGTCCCAATCAATACCGACTGTGAATCCCTCGATGCCACCACTCGCAGCTGCAAGATAGTCATCCACTGATAAATGGCTGCTTGTTGGATCATCCTCGTCTCTACCGGCAATAACACCCAGCATGGCCGCACCGTCCCTGACACTTCTGGTCATAGGTCCCATATGGTCAAGGGTATAGGCTAAGGGAAATGCACCACTCCGACTCACCCTTCCCCAGGTGGGTTTTATTCCGACCAGGCCATTGACTGCAGACGGAAATCGAATCGATCCACCCGTATCTGAACCAATAGAAGCGAAGCAGAGTCCGGCCGCAGTCGCGACACCGGAACCGGACGATGAGACACCTGTCCAGCAGTCTTCATGCCAGGGATTAACCGGTACCTCAACATCAGGATGATGCCTGGCGTATGCACCTTCGGTCAGCTTGAGTTTGCCTAAAATAATGCATCCGGCTGATTTCAATTTCCTCACGACCGTCGAGTCTTTTTCCGGTATGTGATCATCGTAGATTTTCATTCCGTAAGTCGTCTTTATTCCGGCCGTATCCAGAAGATCTTTGACAGCAACCGGCACACCGTGAAGAGGTGATCTCACATTACCATTAGACAGTTCCTTGTCTGCCTTTTCCGCAGCAAATAAAGCCTGCTCTCCGGTAACGGTTACAAATGATTTAAGGCGACTGTCAACTTTCTCGATTCTTCGCAGCAACTCTTCAGTGACTTCAACTGACGTCAATTCACCTTGATGAATTCTCCCTGCAATTTCCAGTGCGGATTTATAATGATTATTCATGACCATCCTTATCGATGCCGGTTGGTGCGAGATGGATCACTATGCAAAGTTCGCTCGATATTCCTTCTCTAGCTTCTTGAGTTTCTTTTTGGAAACACCACCCAGAGTATTAAGTGCGTGTCTAAGTCGCGCACGGGTCATATCGGGTCCCAGTACTACCATGGAGTCAAACAACGGCGGAGAAACAGCTTTACCTGATATCGCGATAAATATGGGCGCCAGCACGTCACGGATTTTGATGCCCAATACGTCGGCAAGCCTGGCAAAAATCTGATTGAGGTTATCCCGGTTCCAATCACCAAGAGCTTCAGTTTCCCAGGCGGCGAATTGAAGAATCTTTACAATATCTTCACTGGGAACATTTTTTACCTCGAAACTTTCTGCCGTGACCACAGGCAGACCCTCAACAAAGAAGCTGGTCAGATTAGGCAGTTCAGTAAATACGTCTACACGCTCTTTAACGAGAGGAATGATTTGCATCAGATTCTCTCGATTGTAAGCCCAGGTTGTTAACCGATCAGCAAACTCATCATCACTCAAATCTTCTCTCAGCCAACGACCGTTTAGCCACTTCAGCTTTTCAATATCAAAAACAGGAGCACCAAGTGATATACGATTGATATCGAATTTGTCGATCATCTCTTTGAGAGTAAACTTCTCTTCGCCGTCAGGCATACTCCAACCCAGCATTCCCAGATAGTTTAGTATCACCTCAGGTAAATAACCCATCCTTTCAAAGAAATTGATGCTGGTTGGATTCTTCCGTTTGCTCAGCTTGCTTTTATCCGGATTTCGCAACAGCGGCATGTGAATCAGTTCCGGCATGTCCCAGCCCAGATATTTGTGCAACAAAATGTGTTTTGGTGCAGAACTGATCCACTCTTCACCACGAATAATATGAGTTATCTCCATGAGATGATCATCAATGACCACAGCCAGATGATAGGTGGGATTACCATCTGTCTTTAACAGGATCTGCATATCGACTTGTGCCCAATCGATTTCAATTTCACCGCGGAGCCGGTCCTTTACAATACATTGACCCTCAGCAGGAACCTTCATGCGAACAACATGAGGCTCACCAGCTGCTATCTTGTTCTCCACCTCCTGCTGGTCAAGTGATGTACACAATCCATCATATCTGGCACCTTCACCCCTGGCGGTCTGTTCTTGCCGCATAACCTCCAGCCGCTCTGGTGTACAAAAGCATTTGAACGCATGACCGTTCGCGACCAGTTCATCAGCATACTGTTGATATATTCCCTGTTCAGCTCGCTCACTCTGACGATAGGGTGCAAAAGGTCCCCCGCAGTCTGGTCCTTCGTCCCAGTCGAGGCCAAGCCATTTAAGAGACTGCAGAATCTGCGCTTCGTGAGTAGTCGTTGATCGGGCCGCATCAGTATCCTCAATTCGCAATACAAACTGGCCACCATGCTGCCTTGCAAAGCAAAGGCAAAATAGCGCCATATAGGCTGTACCAACATGAGGATCACCAGTAGGTGAAGGTGCGACTCGGGTTCTCACTTTCATAAATTCATCTTTGTTGTTAATGCTAATTGAAACGGCGTCAGATTCTACATGATAACTCAACTAAATGACCCGGTGATTTAGCATAGTTAATGACGGTTACACACCTGAAACACCTTTGCCAGCCTACCGGGTTTTCTGACGTCCGCAACAGTTTCTGCGATAATATGAGATTATTCAAATAGCTACGATTTTTTGTAATGTCAGAACTAGATCCTGATTTGGATCGAACGATGTCTGTTGCACCGATGATGGGGTGTACTGATCGTCATTGTCGAGTCTTACTGCGCCTGCTATCTCCTCATGCTCTACTATTCACTGAGATGGTGGTATCTGGTGCTCTGATCTATGGTGATACCAACCACTTTCTGCAACACGAGGACGATGAACCATGTGCTCTGCAGATAGCGGGGAGCAACCCGGACGAATTAGCAACTTGTGCACAACTCGGCGAAGCCGCAGGGTATCAGGAAATTAACCTGAACGTTGGCTGTCCAAGCGACAGGGTTCAACATGCTCGCATCGGAGCTTGTCTCATGGCAGATCCCCGGCTTGTACAGCACTGTATCTCAGCAATGAAAGCAAAGGTGGATATTCCCGTCACAGTTAAGTGTCGAATTGGTATCGACGATGATGATTCGTTTGAGAACTTCAGGGATTTTATCAATATTGTTGCTGAATCGGGATGTGATACTTTCTATATACATGCCCGAAAAGCAATTCTTGACGGACTCACCGCTCGGCAGAACCGCGACATCCCACCACTCAAATACGAATATGTCTATCGAATTGCCAGGGAGTTCCCGCATTGCAGGTTCTATCTTAACGGCGGCATCCGGTCTGTCGCAGAAGCGCTGGAACAACTTGGACTCACTGACGGTGTCATGCTGGGCCGAGCAATCTACCAAAACCCATACCTTTTAATGGAACTGGATAGTGCGATCTACGGTACCGCTCTCTCGACCAGACATGACATCCTTGATCAGTACGCTGGATATGCATCAAAATGCCTTACCCGTGGTGAACACGCGAAACATATGCTGAAGCACATTCTGGGCTTGTACTCCGGTTGTCCGGGAGCCAGGCAGTTTCGTCGTTATCTCAGTACGCAGATGTTTAAACCAAAAACGACCATGGATATTCTCAATGAAGCTCTCAGAATCTCCGGACTCACCTCAGACCACAATTTTGTCTCATAACCAGGACTTATCATGCTAAAGGATCTAAAGAACTTCTTTGAGCAACATCTGTTACCTTCAGAAGAAGAATCCGAATCCGAAGTGAGTGGAATTGAGTACGCCACAGCAGCACTGCTTATTGAGTTGGCAAAAGCGGATTTCGACGAAGATATACTTGAACGTCAACTGATTTTCGCGACGTTAAGAGATACGTTTGAACTCAGTGATGAAGACCTGGAAGAACTAGTCTCACTAGCAGAATCTGCATCAGCAGATGCCAATGACCTGTTCCAGTTTACGTCACTGGTCAATCAGCATTACAGCAACGAGGAGAAAATCCTGCTCCTGGAAAATTTCTGGAAAGTTGCCTATGCAGATGGCAGGCTAGATAAATATGAAGAACAGTTTATCCGGAAAGTGGCTGGCCTGATAAATCTGCCACCATCAGAATTCACCAAGACAAAACTTCGAGTCAGGAAAAATCTGTCTGATAGTTAGTTGGTTTGAGTTCCCGGGAGTGGACTAACCGGCTTTTCGAACTGTTGAGTTATGTGAATCTTCCGACTGTTCCTTCTCTAGCGCTTCAACAAGATCACAGAAGCAAGCTCTATTTTTCTCATTTAGTTCCATTAGCGTTTTGTGGGCTTGCAGCACCTGCTCTCGAAGCGCCGATTCGGACACACTCTGTGTGGGCAGCGCACTGAGGTCCTCACACTTGGTGATTGTTCGATCAAGAATCACAAACACCTTTTCAAATCCCATACTGTGTAGAATGCGATTGATGTCTTCATTGGTTGAAACAATGGTCGGCTTGACACCGAGAGTCTCCTGAGATCGCAAAGAAATCTTCACCAGAAGACCCAGGCTTGTACTGTCGATATTTAAGGTTTCTGTCAGATCAATTACGATCGATTTCTGATCTTTGGAATTCCCAATACCAGCAAGGAAGTCTGAGAGAGTCGGGCTGAAAGTTACACGCACATCACCGACAAACTTCAGGACATGAACACCACCCTGTTTCGCAAATAAAATCTTACCCATCGAGATCAACTCTTCCTCACTACTGTCAAAAGTGCTACATCGTCTGGTACTTCACTTATCTCATCCAGACCGAGATGATCTACCAAAGTATCAATATCTGTATTTCCGGATTGTACCAATAAATGTAGTTGCATTTCCTTGCCCTTGATGGACTCCTCGGACATTATTTCGAGCACCCCGTCGGAAAATACGACCAGATTAAAGCTTTTATCGATACTTATATCGTGGTATCCATATTCTGTGTCACATACGCCTAATGGCAGCCCACCCAGTTCAAGAAACAAAGTGGATTCGTCATTGGACACTATGCCAGCAGGAAAATGCGCCGCGTTGCTGTATTGCAGGGCATTTTGAGCACCATTCAGGATTCCAAGGAACATCGTGATATGTTGTTCCAGGTTTAAAGGCAGCAGTTCGACGTTGATCCAATCCAGCATGTCTGCACTGGTCGCCGTGGTTTCATGTTGAAATTTTCGTACGAGTCGTTGAAATAATCCGCTCATAATCGCAGAAACTATGGCACCTGAAGCACCATGCCCGGACACATCTGCCAAATAAAAAATGACTCTTCCATCTCCGAGCTGAACATAATTGACAGAGTCACCACTCATAATCAGGCTTGGTCGAACGAAATGTGCAAATTCAAAGCCCCCAAGTGTTGCTGGTGTAGCAGGTAATAAACCCTGTTGCACTCTTAGCCCCGCAAGCTGGTCCTGTTCAAGGATTCTCATTTTTTCCTTCTTACGGGCGTTATCCAGGGTGCGTAAAACAATCTGATTCAGGAGTTCAGAATCCGACTCACCTCCGGCGAAATAATCATCAGCATCGTGATTGAGAAGAGTAACTACCTGCGCCATAGAGTCTTTGTCAGCATGCAGAATTACGGGAAGATTTTTGTACTTTGACTTGATACAACCGAGAACTGAAATATCCGGTCTGCTCAAAAGTGACCATATAATCAGATCTGGCTTTTTTACCTTTATGATGGAGAGACAACGATCCGCAGCAGTCACGACATCAATCAGGTAACCACTGTTTTCAAGCGAACTAACTATTGCTGTTTCGGTGCTATTAGCCTCACTGACAACTAATATGGCACCGCTTCCGACACTCATTTCACAATGCTCTCGTCGGTCCAATCAATCAAAACTGGCCAACGACTTTACTCCGAAAAATGAACGTTTACAAGTGTTTAGGCAAGAAACCTAAACATACCCTTAGAATTCATCGAATTTGTCTTCAACCTCTCCCTCACAAACGAGATAATTGCGTCGCTGCAGATAGGCGTCATGCATAAAGATGTATCTGAGGCATCAAAACCATCCTGTCGGCAGTGTCATTAAATCGATGAGTAATCTGATTCATTGACTGCCGCCGGTCTGTGTTTTTTTCCGCGTAACCACAACTAAAACAACAGGTCAGAATTACAAACGCTATCAATCTCATATCATCCACAATCTTTGAATTAATGATTGTTGGCAACCTGTTGCCATTCCTTTTCAAGTCGTTTTTCAGATACCGGCAAACTTGTCCCCAGGGGCTGGGCAAAGAGGGATACTCGCAACTCTTCAATCATCCATCGATACCGTTGCAGACCCCTGTCATGTAACCCTTCGTTATCCTCCAACTGAGCCCACAAACGACGGATGACTTCTGTTGACTGTCTGTCCTTCTCTCTGCTTCCTGGCAACTTTTCCAGTCGATATTCAACCGCTTTGAAATATCGGGAGTAATGCCTCAACCACTCTAAAGGCACCCTCTTCAGGAATCCCTTACAAACCAGCAGATCCAGCTGTGCCTGAATGTCGATAACGGCAGGATCACTCTGATCTCTTGTTTTTAACATTCCCTGCAAATTGAGCGATTTCTCGAGGATATCCTGCACTAATTTTGCCACCAGGTTCATTGTATCAAGCAAACCCCTTTTATCACTCAGGCGTTCACGAAATGCAGCCTCAGTTCGTACTGCAATTTTGTCCTCAACAAGGGTATAACGAAAAATAGCCCCAACCATTTCTTCCAGTAATTCATCCCGACTTCCCCTAGTCGCATAAAACAGTGCAAATTGATCAAAATTCGGAATATTCCTTTCAATGTATTTTTTTTGATCCTTAAGTTGCAGCATTAACAAACGGAGCAGGCCCCACTCTGACTTTTCAGCTGCTTTTGTGGGATTATCCAGAATTTCGATGGCAATAGTTTCACCGTGATCAACCAATGCCGGATACCCCTTCATTACAATGCCAGCCTGCTTGAACTCAATCTGCTCAGGCAAATCGCCAAACTCCCAGGCCGTCAGTCCAGACCGCTCAATTTCATGGATTCCCCGTTTCTTAAACCCCTGCTCAACCTGATCTGCAAATTGCTCGACAAGATTGTCTAGATTTCGACCGGTGGCAAGTGAGTTACCTTTTTCATCAATGACTCTAATATTCATTCTCAGGTGCTGATCAATTGACTCAGTGTTAAAGTCATCTGCAATAATTCTGATCCCCTTCAGTCGAAACAGTTTCTCAGCCAACACAACCGAAAGTTCACGGCCATCATATTCGAGCTGTTCAGATACTTTCGAAGCATACTCAGGTGCAGGTACAAAATTCTTTCGGAGTGATTTCGGCAAAGACTTGATCATGGCCAGGCACTTTTCTTCAAGCAAACCAGGTATTACCCAATCCAGCTGAGCCTTCTTTACCTGTCGCAAGATTGCCAGCGGGATATTGAGACTCACCCCATCATCCTCATGTTGAGGGTCGAAGTGATAGTCAAGTTTAAGACTGGCATCAGCTACCTTCAGCCTGCTGGGGTATAGTGACTCGGACAATTCCGGCTGTCGCTTCATCAAGGTATCTTTTTCGATGTACAACAGTTTTGGCTGTCTGGCTTCGACCCCGCCACGAAACGAATCCAATTCGAATGTACTGACAATATTTTCAGGCAGTCTTTCATCATAGAAACGAAACAATGTATAGGAATCGGCGAGAATATCTCGCTTGCGTGATTTCGACTCCAACTGTTCGATCTCTTCAACTAACTTACAGTTGTGTCTGTAGAAGCCAGCTTTTGAATTGAGCTGTTGTTCAACCAATCCTGTTTGGATAAACAGCTGCCGCGCCCTGGCTGGATCAACAGTGCCAAAGTCTATGATCCTTTTTCTAACAATAACGATGCCGTAAAGCATCACTTCCTCATAAGCGAGAACCCGTCCCTTGTCTGAATCAAAATGAGGCTCATGATAGGTTCGCTTAACCAGATGCGACGCAAGTGGCTCAATCCAGTTGCTATCGATCTGGGCAACCATTCGACCAAACAGTCGGGATGTTTCTACCAGTTCTGCCGAAACAATCCATTTTGGTTTGCGTTTGAACTGTGATGAACCAGGGAAAATGTAATGGCGTCTATTTCCTGCACCAAGATATTCGTTTTCACTAACTTTTTCACCAATGTTTCCGAGAAGTCCAGAGAGTAAGGCGGTATGGATACTGGCATAGTCTGCTTCCTGTCGATTCTCTCTTATCTTCATTTCCTGACAAATGAGATGCAGTTGGCGATGGTTCTCTCGCCATTCAAGCAACCGAACGTAGGATAGGAAATTCTTGCGGCAGAATTTTCTGAACTGACTGTTGGTGAGTTCCTGTCTATTTGATTCGAAAAAGTTCCAGAGTTTTAGCAACGCCATAAAATCAGACTGTTCGTGCCAATTTTGTCGATGCTTCTGATCTGAAGCCTGCTGGTGCTCATGAGGCCGTTCTCGCGGGTCCTGAATTGCCAGCACACTCACAATCGTCAACACTTCAGACAGACAGCCTCGCTTTCCTGCTTCCAACAACATGCGTCCCAAACGGAGATCAATGGGTAAACGAGCCATATCCTTGCCTAGCTGTGTAATTCTCCTACTCTGATCAACGGCCTGAAGCTCACCCAGGAGATGATAACCATCGTTGATCTGACGCTGTTCGGGTTTTTCGACAAATGGAAATTTGCTGATATCTCCCAATCTCAGATTCAGCATCTGCAAGATCACAGCAGCGAGATTGGTTCTCAATATTTCCGGGTGTGTGAAGTCACTCCGCGACAGAAAATCTTCTTCCGAATACAGACGAAAACACTCCCCTTCCGATATTCGTCCACATCGTCCTTTCCTCTGATCAGCACTCGCTTTGGAAATTGGCTCAATGGGAAGCTGCTGGACTTTTGATCGCACACTGTATCGTGATATCCGCGCATATCCCGGATCGATAACATATCTTATGCCAGGGACTGTGAGTGAAGTCTCAGCAACGTTAGTCGCAAGAACGATGCGCCTCCCCTTGTGACGCTGAAAAATACGATTCTGCTCTGACACACTGAGGCGGGAATAAAGGGGAAGTACCTCAAACTGATTAAGCCCTGATCTGCGGATTAAACGCGCCAACTCTCTTATTTCACGCTCCCCGGACAGAAACACCAATATGTCGCCAGGCGTCTTTTTCTTCTTTTCGAGTGCCGCAATTTCCTGCAGGGTTTCCAATACACCCTGATAGACTAATTCGTCTGCATCTTCCGTTTTTGAGGCTGCTGTGAGGGAACGATAATGTACAGTGACAGGATAAGTCCTGCCGGACACTTCAATCACCGGAGCATTTGAAAAATGCTCTGAGAATCGCTCTACATCGATGGTTGCCGAAGTAATGATTACCTTCAGATCTGGCCGCTTTGGTAAAATTCGCTTGATGTAGCCCAACAGGAAATCAATATTCAGACTGCGTTCATGTGCTTCGTCAATGATCAGTGTGTCATATTGCTCAAGAAATCGATCCTGCTGCGTCTCGGCAAGCAGTATCCCATCGGTCATCACTTTAATGTGGGTATGAGGTGAGGTGCGGTCTGTAAATCGCACCTGATAACCAACACTCTCGCCGAAAGGGACCTTGAGCTCTTCCGCAATACGATGGGCAACCGTTCGTGCGGCGACTCGACGAGGTTGGGTGTGCCCCACTACCCCAAAAATTCCCTGACCCATCGAAAGGCATATTTTCGGCAACTGTGTGGTTTTGCCTGAGCCGGTTTCACCGGCGACAATAACGACCTGATGTCTGCTGATCGCTCTTTTTATATCCTCGAGTCTCTGGCTGACAGGCAATTGTTCCGGGAACCTAGGCTTTGGTACCCGGGCTGCCCTCTCTTTGGCAACGGATACAGATTTCAGAATCTGGTTTTTCAGCTGAGTTCGATTTTGTTTGGCAAACAGTGCCTTTCGGAATCGAAAACGGTCCCGGATCATGCACTCGTCGAGCGCTTTCGTTAGTTCACCATGAAGCTGACCACTCACTGCCTGATCGCCTGAACTATTGTTGGAATTAGTTTACCCACTTGTATCGCGATTCGACATTAGCAGCCTGTGGTACAAACACTACACTAAATGATAATCCTGCGAGAAATGCAGTACGCGGGATTCGGAGGTGAATCCGGTAGTATCACCTCCGGTTTTTGTCTGTCTGTTAGGTAAGCTCTGGGTTGGACTTTGAAAGCTATTTAGTCAGGAAATTCATCCCATCTTCGATACCACGAATCGTCAGTGGGAACATCTGGTCATCCACAAGTTTCTTGGTCAGCGCGACAGAATTGGAGTATTCCCACGTGTCGTGCGGAGTCGGGTTTATCCAGACAACCCTATCGTAGGTGTCCATCACCCGTTGCATCCAGATGGCACCAGCCTCTTCGTTCCAGTGCTCAACACTGCCACCCGCGTGAGTAATTTCATAGGGCGCCATAGTGGCATCACCGACAAATATTACCTTGTAGTCATGGCTGTATTTATGCATTAGATCAAACGTATCGATACGTTCGTTCATACGCCGTTTGTGTTCTTTCCAGACACCGTCATAAATAAAGTTATGAAAGTAGTAGGTCTCGAGGTGTTTGAACTCTGATCTTGCCGCAGAAAACAACTCTTCGCATACCTTGACGTGAGCATCCATCGATCCACCATTGTCGAGCAACAACAGGACCTTGACAGTGTTCTTTCGTTCTGGCCGCATAATGATGTCCAGCAAACCACCATTTTTTGCGGTCTTATCAATGGTCGTGTCGATGTCAAATTCATCTTCAGCACCGGTTCGGGCGAGTTTCCTCAACCGACGTAAGGAAATCTTCATTCCTCTCGTCCCTAGTTCGACATTATCATCGTAGGCTTTGTAATCTCGTTTGTCCCAGGTGCGCTTGCCCCGCTTCTTCTTACCTTTGCGCTGCTTACCTTCTTTACCACGACCGTTTTCGCCTTTGCCTTCCTTGTCTTTCTCTTTACCTTCGCCCTTGGCGGCTTCCTCAACCTGCCGTTTAAATTCCTCAATAAGCTTTTCCAGACCACCAAGCGACTTGATCTTTTCCAGTTCTTCAGGTGTCAGGCTCTTTTCAAATTCACGGCGTAGAAATTCGTCAGGAATCATTGACGCAATCATGGAAGACAGATCTTCCAGGCCCTTGAAGTAGGTGCCAAATGCCCGATCGAATTTGTCATAGTGCCGTTCATCCTTGACCAGCGCCATCCGACTCAGATAGTAGAAATCATCTATATCAGCATATACTAGTCGGGATTTAAGAATTTCCAGCAAGTGCAACAACTCCGTAATCGAAACTGGGATCCTGGCATTCTTAAGTGCTAGAAAAAAATTGATTAGCATGACATCTAACCTCTCTGGGGGCCGCCTCCACCACTGCTCTGCCGTCTGTTCATGAAGGCAAGCCGCTCAAGCAACTGCACATCCTGCTCATTCTTAACCAACGCACCATACAGGGGCGGAATCGCTTTGGATGTATCTCGATTTCTTAGAATCTCCTCGGGTATATCGTCGGCCATCAACAATTTAAGCCAGTCGATTAATTCAGAAGTTGACGGTTTCTTCTTCAATCCCGGGACCTTTCTAACGTCAAAGAAGATTTCCATCGCTTCCTTAACCAGGTCCGATTTTATCTCCGGGTGATGCACGTCAACGATTTCCTTCATCGTTTCACGGTCTGGAAATTGAATATAGTGAAAGAAACAGCGACGCAAAAAGGCATCCGGAAGCTCTTTTTCATTGTTACTTGTTATCACAACAATAGGGCGCTTTTTGGCGATGACAGTCTCTCCGGTCTCGTAGACGTGAAACTCCATCTTATCGAGCTCCAGTAACAGGTCATTTGGAAACTCAATATCTGCCTTGTCGATTTCGTCGATCAACAGTACGACCTTTTTATCTGCTGAGAACGCGTCCCACATCTTGCCTTTCTCAATATAGTTGTCGATATCGTGTACTCGATCGTCGCCCAACTGAGAGTCCCTCAATCGGGATACAGCGTCATACTCATACAGGCCTTGTTGAGCCTTCGTGGTCGATTTAATGTGCCAGGAGATCAGTTCCAGGTCGAGAGACGCGGCAACCTCCTCAGCCAACATGGTCTTACCCGTGCCAGGTTCGCCCTTTATCAACAATGGTCGCTCCAGCGTGACGGCAGCATTCACCGCCATTTGCAGTTCTTCTGTAGCGATATACGTACTTGTACTTGAAAATTTATTACTCATATTAATTTATTACTCATATTAAACAGGCCAAGGAATTCAACCGAAGGAATATAACTTCCGGTACTTTAATTTGCCAGCCGTTACTTATCAAGGATATAAAAAAACGACTCCCGGTAATGACCAGGCACCCCCAACAGCCTTCCCAATCACGTGAACAGATGTCCCACCACCAGGAAATACCAAGTCATAGAGATAGATTATAACGAATATTCAACGAGTTTATGATGTCCTGTTTGATCTTCTCGGTCAATGAGCTTCCTTCTATCGAATCCCATCCTGGATACGCATATTGTCTGCAAGGTCATCAATCGAAGCCTGATCAGCCATCTCAGACAGTGCAACTGCCTTAGCTTCAATCAGCTTTGGCAGAATCCCTGTCACAATGCGTTTTTTCTCAATGGCATTGGTTTGTGGGTTTTTATCGATATCAACCACCCCATCAGTTAACAGAAATACCGCACCACCCAGAGGTCGAGAAAGAGAATATAAACTGCATAGGGTGGACTGCTCGCCTGGCTTGCCCGTACGATGAACAAACACTAAAGGGATGTTTCGTCATTCTCAGATTTTGTGTGACCGGTTGCGCCTGACGTGAATAATCGTAAGCACTATCAGCATGAAAAAGGCCGAAAACAGGAGTGCCAGACCGCCCTTCATATCATTTTTGGCTTCTTCGAGAAACAAATCCATCAGAAACACGACGATGGCAGGCGCATACAATTCGGGAGCCTCTCCCACATACCACGGAGTGAAGATTAAAACGACGACTAAACCTCGCATCAGATCCCGCCAACCCTGATGCTTAACCGGCGAGGTCCACTTCCACCAGACGAGACAACAACCGACACCAGCCAGGGTATAGATAGACCACGCAATGATGTACTGATTTGAATCGATAAAGCTCATGGTTTCCTATGACCGTGACTCCTGCTTCTCCTGATGCAAGACTTATGTTTCAGTGTATCAAAGTACCAGATTGCAGAATTCATTGGGAAACCCAATGAATGATGTATTCGTCATGGCCTTCCGGGTGGACATAGCGTTCATCGATAACCTTGCCGGTTACCGTGATTCCAGCCTCTCTTATCGCCTCCCTCTCACCAGCAATAAGTGGATGCCACCAGGCCAGATCCTTGTTCTCTGAGAGTAGTCGATACGCACAGGTATCCGGCAGCCACCGAAATTTGTCAATATTCTCGATATTCAGTTGTACACAGTTGGGAACATTAACGTTCCGATTCGCATAATCAGTACAACGGCAGGATTCTTCTTCAAGATAGCAACACACGATCGATGTATAGAAGACATCTGCAGTATCTTCATCTTCCAGTTTGTACAGGCAGCATCGGGCGCAGCCATCACAAAGACTTTCCCATTCACTGGAATCCATCTCTTTCAGTTGCTTCTCTTGCCAGAACGGTGCATCCATGTTGATTTCAGATTGCCTCGGGTGACTTTCCCAGTTCGCCTTTTTGTAGAGGTGGAAACTGCAGATGAAATCCTTGTTCTGTGAGATTACGCATCACCAGACCAGCATCTTCTTTCGCCAGCGCTCGACCCTCAGAAAGCACAAAAGTGAGCGCAAGTTCAGGCTCGCCGAATGTTTCAAGCAACTCAGCCGGTATTCGACTTAAACCATCACCTTTCGCCACGTAAAGATACATTTCGGGTTGACTGGCACTTTTGTAAACATCACAAATTGTATTCATTTCAGCTCTAACTGAATATCCTTTTCATTCCGAGAAAGTGCTTTAAGAAGTTCATCGCCAATGATCTCTTTACGCCAGCCACTCAGATCAATTGGCAGACTGTACTGGCCTTGGTCATTAACAGACCGCAGCAATTGTTCCAGATGTCTCCTCCTGGCAAGCATTTCCGGTACAACACTGTGCTCTTCAGCCTTTATACCAACGATTTTTTTCAATACTTTCAAGGTCTTGGAGCTTATTGGTGAGACGGATCTCTCAAGCAATGGTGGCAATTCGTGTTCAGGCACCCGGTGGGATTCATCAACAACTGATTCCAGGTCACTACCGTACTTTCGTAACTGTCGAGGTGAGATCTTAGCCAGTTCCTGAAACGCATTCTTGTCCTTGAGTGATTGCTGTGCAATCAGAAACAGCGACTTCTCTTCGACTATCCTGTTTCTTGGGACATCGATCTGCCTTGCCTTGTTTTCTCGCCATGCGCATAGTGATTTAAGCAAACCCAGTTGGCGACGATCCAGATGAAAGGTATTTTTCACTCGATGGTAATAGTCTTCAGGCTTCATTTGTGTAGCAATACCAAGTGGCAACTGGCCGCATTCCTGTTCAACCCAGGCCGTTTTGTTATCTCTCTTTAGCATTTGACCCTGTATCTCGTAGACTTCCAGCAGGTGAATCACATCAAGAGCCGCATATTCCAGCTGAGCCCCAGTCAAGGGACGCATCAACCAATCAGAGCGGGTTTCATCTTTGGGAATTCGTACCGACAGGTAATGTTCAATGACACTTTGATAACTGATCGAATATCCAACACCCAGCATTGCTGCTGCAATCTGAGTATCAAACACAGGATCTGGAATCGCATCAATGCTGTGCTTTAAGACCTCCAGATCTTCAGAACAAGCGTGAAACACTTTAGTCACGGATCTATCATCCATCAATCGAGCAAGACTGGAAATGTCGTCTATCTCAAGCGGATCTATCAGATAACAGAACTGGCCATCATAGATCTGAATCAGGCCAACGATTGGATAGTAGGTCTTAAATCTTGCAAACTCGGTATCTATTGCGACAACAGATTTGGTTTGACAGTGACTAACAATATCATTCAGGCGCGACGATGTCACAATATATTCATGTTTAGAATTCATATACTAAACAGTTTTCCGCCCGTTTAATGCGTGCGCTAAAGTACCACCATCAACATATTCAAGATCGCCGCCAATCGGAATGCCCTGCGCAATCCGTGAGACGTTGATGCCCTTTAACTTGATCATCTCGGAAATGTAGTGAGAGGTGGCTTCGCCCTCAACTGATGAGCTGATCGCGAGGATGACTTCTTCTACACCATCTGCACACCTCACTATCAGATCATCGATGCCAAGCTCATTTGGACCTATCCCGTCTATCGGTGACAAAGTTCCCATCAGCACGAAGTATTTACCTCGATAGTGACCCGTGTGTTCGATAGCAATCACATCACCAGGATTCTCGACAACACACAGAAGGCTTGAGTCCCGACTGGTAGATTCACAGATTGGACAGACATTGATTTCTGTAAAATTTCGGCAATGATGACAGTGACTCACCGAATCCATAGCCAATTGCAGCTTATCGGCAAGATGTCGTGCACCATCCCGGTCTCGCTCAAGCAGGTGTAACACCATTCTTTGAGCAGTCTTTGGGCCAACACCGGGAAGGCACTTCAATGCTTCTATCAACTGCTCGATGACTGAAAGATTATCCACGTTTTAAAATGGCAACTTGAAACCAGGTGGCAACGATATGCCGCCTGTTATTTTAGACATTTTGTCTTTCTGATTTGTTTCAAGACGCCTGACCGCATCATTTACTGCTGCAGCAAGCAGATCTTCCAATATTTCTTTATCTTCCTTCATGAGGCTGTCATCTATCTCTACACGTTTAACATCATGACGACCAGTCATCGTGACTTTTACCATACCTGCACCTGACTCGCCCAGTACTTCAGTATTGGCAAGCTCTTCTTGGATCGACTGAACCTTTTCCTGCATTTGCTGGGCTTGTTTCATCAAATCACCCAATCCACCCTTCATCGTCATCTTAATCTCCGGTTTTCTTCTGTCGTGCTGCAATCGTTTCTCTTTCTAACCTACCATCGAAACTCTCAACGATCTGTTTTACCTTCTCATCATTTTCGATCAACTCAACAGCCCTGGCATGTGCTTTTTGCTGATTAAGTGCATCAACCTCAGCCGGTGTCGCTGCTTCAGGCTGCCCAATGGTGACACTCACCTTCAGCTCAGTGCCAAACATTCGAGACAGTGCAGATCCTATCCTCGTTTCATGAGCATTATTCCATAGGCTGGCATGATGTTCGTTTAACACTAACTGACAATCAGGCCCGGTAACTGATCGCAGAACACAATTTGATGCTAAAGACAGCGTGACGCCAGTCAGTCCCAACTTCGGCAATATCTTGACCCAGTTTTTCGGTTCCAGCTCTGCAGCATCTTCAGCTGATTCAGGGCCAGAATCCACAGGGATAGCGGATGAATCGGCTGACACTTCGGATGGGTCAAACTCAGGATCTTCTGTTTCTTCTGTTTCAGCCGTTTCTGCTGTGTCTTGCAGTTCTGACGATCTTGATACACTCTGATCCTCTGACGTTTGCAACTCTACCTGTTCTGATTGATCAGGTCGGTCAATATTGCTGGCTTTCTCTTTATTCTCAGTTTTCTTGTCAAGACTTGCGATTACATCCGCAACCTTATTGTCAGACTTCTCTAGCGTAGCCGTTTTTTTTTTCAGATCCGCAATATCCTGTACTTCACCAGTACTCAGTGACGAAGGAGTGAACGCCAGCATACGCAAGACAATCATCTCAAAACCCGTTCTGGGCTCTGGAGAAAAAGGCAGATCCCGCTGACCAATCAGTCCAATCTGGTAGAACAACTGCACATCCTCTCGACTCATGGATTCTGCCACCGCCAACACAAGTTCCTGGTCACCCTGACTGTTATCAACTGAATCCGGCACCGCCTGAGCGACCGCAACCCTGTGCAGGACAGATAGCAACTCAGACAACAACATTGTGTAGTCAGGCGCAAATTCAGCGAGCGCACTAATCTTATCCAAAAGCGCGCCTGCATCTTTCTCGATCAAACAATTGATCATGTGATACATCTCTCTATGATCAATACTGCCGAGCATCGTCTTGACATCTTCATCGTTGACTGAATTGTTACCAAACGAAATCGCCTGATCAGTAAGGCTCAAGGCATCCCGCATACTGCCATCAGCTGCTCTTCCTAGCTGCCACAGTGCCGATTCTTCAAACGCGACATCTTCTGCTGTTAATACCTTGCGCAGGTATTTAACGACGCGTTCTGCTGAGAGATTCTTCAGGTTGAACTGCAAACAGCGAGACAGGACTGTCACCGGCAACTTCTTCGGGTCTGTTGTGGCCAACAGGAATTTGACATGTTCCGGGGGTTCTTCGAGTGTTTTTAATAACGCATTGAAGCTGTGGTTTGACAGCATCTGAACCTCATCGATCAGATACACCTTGAATCGATTCCGCGTCGGCATATATTGGACATTATCCAGCAACTCGCGGGTATCCTCGACTTTGGTTCGGGAAGCCGCATCAACTTCGATCAGATCGACACTCCTTCCTTCGGCAATCTCGACGCAGGTACTACATTCTCCACAGGGTTTTGCCGATACGCCTTCTTCACAATTGAGACACTTGGCCAGGATTCGCGCAATGGTCGTTTTACCCACACCACGGGTGCCGGTAAACAGATAGGCATGATGTAATCGATCATTATCGAGTGCATTAACCAGTGCACGCAGAACATGCTCCTGCCCTTCCAGTTCCTGAAAGTTTGCGGGACGATATTTTCTGGCTAATACTTGGTAGCTCATTAACGACAGATATCACAACTAGGATTGGTGATTGTACGAGTAATTGGACAATAGATCACTTCTCCGCTTAGAGTTTGGTCTGACACAAGAATTTAGCGGGAATTTCCTGAATGACTTTCCTCTGTATTGGGCATCGAGGTGCCTCCGGTCACGCACCCGAGAACACTCTGAAAGCGTTTGAGATGGCAATTGAGATGCAGTGCACCTGGATCGAACTCGAC
>Ga0208278_1000422_pt1 | contig 23060 bp, 16 predicted proteins | sample ETN01SmetaG_FD_185794 | JGI IMG/M metagenome (GOLD analysis project Ga0208278, IMG submission 185794) | Marine microbial and viral communities from oxygen minimum zone, Eastern Pacific Ocean - ETNP2014F12-01SV259 (SPAdes) (version 2) | ecosystem: Environmental > Aquatic > Marine > Oceanic ...
AGAACACCCCATTGGTACGAGAGCGTCTCAACCTTGGTGTAGACCACATGGCTGAGCTCAATTACTCTCAGGATGATTTTCAAGAGCGTTTTGCTGAGTTCCATCGTCGTGGATTCCAGCTTGCTGTTCACGTGCAGGGAGAGCGAGCAATAGATGCTGTATTAGATGCGGTGGAGTCTACATTAAAGGAGCACCCTCGTAAAGATCATCGCCATCGCTTGGAGCACAATGCCCTCATTACTGAAACACAACTCCAGCGTGCCAGGGCATTAGGGGTTACAGTGAGCTTCTTTATCGACCACATTTACTTTTATGGAGAGAAACTGCCGCAGCTAATCGGGGAGAAACGTTTGGAGCGCTACATGCCTTTGCGAACAGCGATTGATACAGGTCATCGGGTAACTCTTCACACTGATAGTCCAGGGTCACCCCTCGGTCTATGGCGGGCCATGAGGACTGCGATACTGCGGACACCTCGTGGAACCAACGTGCCTATAGGTGCTCAACAACAACTTACCATTGTAGAAGCACTTCACGCGGTGACGAGTCATGCTTCGTGGCAGCTTGGATTGGAAGATGAGGTAGGAACACTAGAGGTTGGAAAGCATGCTGATCTGGTGGTACTATCACACAACCCCACAACTATACCAGTTGAACGCCTTACTGAAATTGAAGTATTGTCCACCTGGATAAACGGGCAGCCCGTTGATGTGAGGCCCTTCTCCGAGGGCAATTTCCATTTGGCTTGGCGAGCACTTACTATGTCTTTGGGTTTCGATTGAACGGTGTTCTTAACAAATCTTCAACGTTTAAGCAGGCAATTGACCTGTCCCCTTTAAGAGATCCAGAAGTAGTGGTAATTTTCTGATAACTCTTTAGTAACAAATTCCCCCATTCCATTGCTTCACAGCAATTCTGACCGTGCATCAAGGTGCCCCCCTGACCCAGATACAAGGGCTGGTGGAGAACCCATGATCACCCAAGGGGCCGGCCTTCGATACATAAAGTAGTTACCCTGATCTGTGCCTGGAAAGGGTGTTGAATGAATACCGCTTAAATAAGTCAACTACTCCAGATTACCCTAGAAATTCTGAAAGTTGATGGGGGATACGGTGGGGGAAAATCGAATAAGATTATGAGATGCTGGTGTATATTTTATATATTACTGAAATCAATAAAGTATTTTGAATAATTTTTCAAACCATAACCTAAAACTTGAGGGTTTCAAACCCCTCTGTGGCCGGCCCCAGGGTACAGATGATTTTGGTGTTGACAGGCAGCGTGTTCATGATGCTAAAAGAGGATCAATCCAAAATATAGATTTTCCCGGGGACCGTCAAGCAGTGCTGCGGTTTCTGAGCCAAACTATCAGGCGCAGGATTTCGGCTCCCGCCAGAGGCAAAAACAAAAGCCAGGCTTGAAGGGGATCGCTTTTTTCCTTGAGCAGCATGTGCAGAAGAATCATTCCTGCAGCTGCATAAACCGCACGGTGTAAAATCTTCCAGCGTTTTGCTCCAAGCTGCCGGATTTTTCGATTGCTGCTGGTCAGCGCCATCAGAATCAGGATCGAAAAAGCTGCCAGTCCACATAGGAGGAAGACCCGAAACAGGTCTTCCACGATTTCTTGGAGATCGGCCCGGTCCACCAGATAGATTAAAAAATGAAGCAGGACATAGGAAAACACTCCGAGACCGAGGACTCTTTTTTGCGCTTGAAGGGCCTGCAATATTCGGGATCCTGGAAAGACCCGTCTGAGGGGAGAGATCCAGAGCAGAGCAACAAGCAGCCTGACTGATGTTTCTCCAGTTGAAATCAATAATTCCTGCAACGGGTTCGCCTGGATTGGATCAAACAGCAGGTCGAAGATGATCCAGATCAAGGGCAACAACAGCAGCATGAGCAGGAAACTACGTTTACGTAAAGATCGTTCCAGGATTTCTTTCATGGAAGGATTATGACAAGCGTCACCTCTTCCCGCAGGAGAAAAAACCATTGAATGTTACTTTTAGTGCCTTCATTGCCTTGAATTTGCACCTTCTATAAAGGTTTAAGGAGAATCCTCCAGGATCTTCATCAATTCAGACCGATGCTATGAAAAGCCATTCGTTCCTTGTTGCTCATCTGATCCTTTGGATCTTGCTCCCTGGAACACTTTTGGGAGTAGGATGCAAGCAGTTGAATACTCCAAAAAAAATTGCCGCATTCCTGGTCGAGAGCCAGCGTTCCAACCCTTTATTACGGAAAAACGTCAGTGTCAGTCTCGAAATCAGTCCTTGTGAAGGCAAGGTTTGTAAGAAGAAAAAACTACGGTCCAGCAAAAAGGAACTGCTTCATTTTCAACGAATCGCAAAGAACCGGAGAGTCTTTTTTGCAAAAGGACCGAATACACCACGCTGTGTGATCCTTCGTGGCAACCGTCAGTATGTCTGTTCCCAATGCCGAAGGAATGCAAATGAAAACTGCCGCAGTTTCCCTTCGGATGACAGTTCCCTGCTGCCTGGGACCAACATCGATCTGGCGGATTTTGAACTGCTGAATCGAGGAGTCAAAAGCAGCAAATGCATCAGGCTTAAAAAACAGCCCAACTATTTTAAAATTGATATCAGGCGCAAAGGAAAAGGCTATGACCGTATTGTCGCCTATTATGACAAAAAGAAAAAAGTTCCCATCACCATGAATTTTTTTTCATCCAAAGTGATGCGCAAGGTTTACAGGTTTTTTCCAAAATACTACATCAAGCTTGAAAACCAGTGGTTTTCCACCGTACTGAGGGTCAGAACCACCCAGGGTAAAGAAAAATCCTACGTTTTTGAAACCCTGGTTCATATTGCCAAAGAAGGGAAAAAACTGAGACTGTTCACTAATGCACTACGAGACCCTTACCTCAAGGGATCCAGTGCGGATTCCCTCTTCATCACCGATTGATCACCAAGGTTCATTACGGAAAGGGGACTGATTTAAAAACCCCTGAAAAGCTCCTGCAAAACCCTGGGCTTTTGAATCCTTGATGTTGAACTTATGAAACGTCTTTTCTGCCTTATTGCCTGCTTTTTCCTTGCAGCTGGACTCTTGGCCCAGGAAACAGGCCCCACAGGGGATCTTGAGACACCACTGACCGGGGAAGCCAGTCAAGATCTGGAAGAAGATTTGTTTTCCGAAAATGAGGATCCTCAAACAGAAAGTCCGGCATCGGATGAAACCTTCGACGAAGAGACTGAAAACCTTGTTGAAACGGAGGAGGATCCCTTTGACGATGAAGAGGATCCTTTTGCCGAAGAGGAAGACCCGTTAGCCGGAGAAGAGGACTCCTCATCTGCATCGGAAACCCAAAAAGAAATCTCACAAGAACTTCAGTCCTGGCGGAATTACCTCGACCAAAAAGCCCTGATCCTGGTCAACCTGATGTTGCGTTCCCACAAAACCACGGACAGACAGATCCGATTGGGTCTCGCAGAAAAGGCCCGGGAAGTGATTGAACAGATCAATGAAGAGGCCAGGAAGAGGATGGAAGACGGGCGTCTGAGCGAAGATGCCTATCAGCACTGGAACAACCATTTTCAGCAAAGGATCGAATCAGAAACCGCCGCGGCAATGGCCAGCGGAGATCCTGATACATTCATCTCTCTTTTTGAGTCAGGATGGTTCAAAGGCGGTTACACCCTTAGGCTGGTTCTGCTCTACCACCTTGCCTTGGATCAGCGCAGCACGATTTACCCAAAAGAGGAACTTCCTCCAAGATTTTCTGAACTGGCACTTCTTTATCAGGAAATTCTGGAACTCAAGGAGCGTGAAGAACCCTTATTTTCCGTTAGGGAAAACCTGGAAAGATACCAGCGAGATGCCACCTCCAGGATGACCCCGGAAGACCTTGAACTGGCATTGAAGATCCTCAATGACCTGGAAGAATTCCGTGAAGAACCTCAGGATTTGACTGAAGAAACACAGGTGTTCATAGATCCCTCAGAAGAAGAAAGTGAATCTGAGAAAAGTGGGTTCATAGACGATCTGACGGAAATAGTAGAAGATTCCACTGAAGTTCCTTTCGACGCAAAAGTCAGTTTCACCCACGAAATCAATACCCTCATCGGTTCCAGTGAAATCAAAGGGCTTTATCTGATCGATCCTGAAATTTCAACCATCAATGAATATAAGCTGAGTACCACCTATTCTCCCCAGTTCAGGATCCAGATGTCGGAAAAAACCTATTCTTTTTTCAGGCTGAGTGTCACCTTCACCCAAAGTTATGAAGCGAATCAGGAACGTTTTTTTGACAATCTTTTCACACTCCGGGAAATCTATAACAATTACCGTTCGGGGAGGCATCAGGTGCGTTATGGAACCCAGATCTTCAAACTTGGGAAGGTGGACTTCGACAGTACCATCGATACTCTGCACCTGAACAACATCATGAGATTTTTCAGTACCTTCGATCCGGACAAGCAAAAGGATTCACTGACCTCCGTCAAATACAGCTGGTTCGGGGGAGAGCACAATTTCAACGCCTACCTGGCTCCATTGAAACAGGAAACCTTTGGCATGAAATTCGTCGGCTTCCGTGACAGTTTGGAACAGCAGCAGCAAAGTCAGAATGAAGGAAGCAGCAGCATCTTTCGTGACTATTACGGACTGCAGTATCAATGGACAGGGGATATGGTCGATGCACGACTGAGTTATTTCCAATGGTTCGATGTTGACCCGACCACAAGTTTTGTCTATGACCGGAGTACCTCGGGAGGAAGCATCAAAACAGCATTCGAAGGATTGATGTCCTCCTACAGTGAAAAGGAAGCCCGGACCAATTTCTTTGCCCTAGAACTCGATGCGCTTTGGAAAGGGATGGCTTGGAAATTCGATGCTGGGGTCTACAGCAGGAAAAATGTATATTCCTATCGCATTGAGAACCAAAACAAACTGCATTTTAATACGGTCAGTGCTCCCTATACAACATGGGCCACATCATTCGAGAGAACTTTTCCTTACTTTTATTGGATCATGATCTATTCCCAAAGGAAATTTTCAGGAGTGCCTAAAGATTCCCATGTGTTGTTTTATGAAAACGAAAGCAGTCTGGCTGATTCCAGCCGGGACCTGCAGCGGGAGCAGTTGAGTGGCATTGCGGTGGTAAAAACACCGGACAATCAGATCCGGGTTGCAGCAATCCACTACCTCACAATGCCCTTCAGTCAAAGGGGCTGGCTGGTTCTTGGAACTTGGGAAAGGCCGGAAGAAAACTATGTGCTGGAATTCAAACTCTATAGCGTCAATGCTGGTTACCAGAAAATGCTGGATTCAGTGCTCGATACGACCCAATTTTATCTGGTTTACACACAAAAATTCGCCGGATTCTGATTGATGTATACCCGTTTCTTTTTACATTTAAACCGGTTTCCAAAGCTGATCATGCTGACAGCCCTCGTGATCAGCATCTTCTTCTGGTATCAGGTCGGACAAAAACTCTTCGATCCACAAAGCGGAGACCTGATCATCGACAGTACCGTAGAACCTTTCATCGAAAGAAGCTCAGGAGCTTACATGGAGTTCCTCGAGGTCCGTGATGCTTTCGGCAATGAAGATGTCCTGGTGGTGGCTTTGCATCAGCCACAAACCGGAGTGGGGCTTGATTTCATCGACACCCTGGCCCGCATTGGTCGTGAGGTAAGAGGAAAAATCCCTGGAGTAATTGCTGTCACAAGCCTTCTTGACATACCCAGACCCCCGGGAACCTGTTCCGGGAAATCATACCTCCACACCCTTCAGCCAGGATCGGTTTGTGTTTCGCTGCTGGAACGATACCGCCATGCGAAGCAGTGCATCCTTGATGGCCTCCCAATCAGCGCAAAGGATGGTTCGGAGGATGAAGGTTTGGCCTTTGATCCGGATGAGGGAGAAGGGGAATTTGAAGCAGGGCTGGAAAATCCAAACGAAAACGAACTCGATCAAGAACTGGAGGAGGAGCCAGAAAATCTGGAAGCGGAAACCCTGCTCCAGGAATCGGAGACCACTCAAAACCCTGAAAAATCAAAGGTCACCAAAAAATTGGCCGGAATGCTTGAAGTCCCGGAAGGACAGCGCAATGCCAAAGAACTCCAGGAAGCAGGATGGCTCTGTACGGAGGATCTCTATGAACAGAATGAACAAGAACTCCATTTAGCTTTTGACCAGAAGATACGTTCCTCAATGAAGGAACTGACGGGTAACCCATTGATGGAGGGAGACCTCGTATCAATCGATCTCCGGACCGCTGCACTGGTTATCCGTTTCAGCAGTGATGTTCTCCCTTCCGATACTGCGATTCAAGAACCGCTGCTCCAGGTATTTGAAGATCAAAAGAAGAGACTCGGGATTCAAGAGAGAAAAGAAAAAGCAGCTTTCCAACTGGCGTTGGTTCGACAGGAAGTGCAGCCAGAGATTCAGGAAGGATTTTGGCAACGGCTTAAGCAGCCAGTCTGGATTTCTGACAGGCCCTTCACCTCCCAGGTATTTCCCAAAATGTTTGAGGAAGACAAAGAAGAAAAGAATCTAATTCCAGATTCGACTGAAGACGATCCGGAGGCAGTCTCTGTGAAGAAGGATGCCTCGGCTGGTATTTTGGAATTTCCGATGCGGATCGCATTTGCTGGACAATCCCGTCAGGTTTTCGAGGCCTCCAAACTGATCCGTAATGACGTCAAAACCATTCTCCCACTCAGCCTGCTTTTGATCATCATCGTCCTGATACTCTCTTTCCGCAGTCTGCGTACCGTGACGGTTCCACTTCTGATGGTCATGCTCGGGGTGCTCTGGACCGCAGGGATGCTTGCATGGATTGGGGACAAGTTGAACCTTGTCACCATGGCTTGTGCTCCAATCGTGATCTGCGTCGGAAGCGCGTATGTGATCAAACTGATCAATGAATACCAGATGCAGTACCGTGAGGTCTTGATGTCTCTTACCCATTCGGGAGAAATGGTGGACCGTCAGAAGGTGATCGACATGACCCTGAAAAAGGTGGCTGTGCCGGTCAGTGTGACTGCGTTGACCACCGTTTCAGGTTTTGCCGCACTGATGGTCAGTCCGATTCCAGCCGTCAAGGAACTCGGACTTTATTCTTCCATCGGAATCATTGTCATCAATCTCTTCGCCTTGACCCTTGCACCCACCATCCTGCGCTACCTTCAGATTCCTGTACCCAGGGTGTTTTCATTGCAGGCCGATTCAATGAATTTTTTATTAGGTTTTCTGAAATCATGGGTCCGCAGCCACTCGAAGCAAATCATCAGATTCTGGATTGCCGTTTCCACACTTGCTGCAGTGGGCATGATCTGGCTTGAGATCAACAGTTCTACGCGAAGTTTCCCTGAAGAAAGTCCCGTAGTTCGCGACCTGGACCTGGTCGAAAACGAACTGGCTGGAACCGACACTCTTCGTTTGGTTTTTCGTGCTCCCACCGATAAAAAGGAAGGGCAAAAAGGTTTCAATCCTCTCAAAAGTGCCCAGACGATGCTCGGGCTTGAGAAACTTCAACAGTGGCTGCTGCAGAAGGACGGTTCCAACGAACTTGACGCGATCAGAGGTTTGCAGATCGACAAAGTCTATTCTCCCGTCACCTATCTCGACTACTACCGCTCAGGACTGGATCGCTTGACCGACAATGAAGTCGAACGATTTTTTTCTGACATGCGTGACAATGAAGGACCCGCTTTCATCGACGAAGAGGAAAAACTCCTTTTGGTTACGATGCGGATGCGTGTCAGCGGCTCCACAGCCTTTCTGGAATTGAGAGAACTCTTAAAGGAAAAGATCCCCCGGATTTTGCCTCACCTTTCGGTCAGTTTCACTGGAGGACAGGTACTCACCAGTGAGTCGGCCAACAACATCGCTCAAGGACAGATCCAGAGTGTTTTCCTGGCCCTCGCTGTGATTTTCATCATTCTTTCCTCACTTTTTCTTTCCTGGAAGATGGGAATCATCGCGCTCTTTCCAAACATTGTTGCAGTACTTATTTTTTTCGGCACGCTTGGCTGGTTGAGTATCCCGATTGGAGTCACCATTTCGGTAATCGCTGCTATTGCTCTTGGAATCGGGGTGGATGATACCATTCATTTCCTCAGTCATTACAACGATACCGCCAAAAAGTTGCGTGACAAACGGGAGGCCTCGATGGCGACTTTGCCCCATGTAGTCCGCCCGATGATCCTCACCACCATTGCACTCAGCGCAGGATTTATCCTCTTTGTGCTCTCAGACATGGAATCCCAAATCCTCTTCGGAACACTTACGGCTTTCACACTCGTGGTCTGTCTGGCCACCGACATGACTTTCCTGCCTTCGGTGGTAATGGAAACCGGAATGATCACCGTTTGGGATTATGTGGGATTGAAATTCGACAAGGCTTTTGTAGAAAACATCGACCTTTTTAAAAAAATGACCGTACGGGAAGCAAAGATCGCGACCTTGATGTCATTCACTGTCGATCTGAAAGAAGACGAAGTGCTTTTCCGCCAGGGGGACATGGGACGTGAGATGTTCGTGTTGCTCAATGGCAAGGTTCGGATTTACCTCGAACAGGGGTATGAGCAAACCGAACTGGCGGTTCTGGAAAAAGGTGCGACCTTTGGGGAAATGGGGCTCTTCCGGGGAGCCCAGCGAAGTGCTGGTGCCGCTGCGTCAGTGACTTCCAGAATGCTCGTCATCAATCATGACAGCCTGATCCGATTGCGTAAACGTAACCCAAAAATCGCTGCCAAACTTTTTTTCAACCTTGCCATGAGGCTCGAAAATTCATATCGACAGACGCATCAGAAAATGTTGGCAGGCCTCCAAAAATCAGGAAATTTCGGTACCGAATTGAAAGGTCGGTTCAACAGGAAATTCGATGATCTTTTCTCTGGCATTTCAGAACGCAAACGTGAGAAATGGATCCAATCTTCCACCATGATTCACATCACCTCAGAGGGGGTGCTTGATGCGACGGAAATCGACGACGACAGTTGGCTGATGTTGAAATCAGGTCAAATCGAAATCCGATGCAGGGAAGAGGAGTCCTTCCAGTCCCTTGCGCAAAGAAATGGGGGAGATTTGATCGGCAGGGCAGAAATGCTGACAACAACAGAAACCGGCACGATAGAATTGAAGGCTTTAAAAGATTCCGAAATCCTCTGCATCGATCCGGATCAGCTGGAACTACTGAAACAAAAGAATGTACGACTAGCAGCAGAATGGACCGAACAACTGGTTTGTGTCCTTTCCGACCAGCTTGAAGAGGCAAACACCTACCTTAAATTTACGAGTTGATTCCTTCTTATATAAGGTCCTCAGAAATACTGGAGTCCTTCCTTCATGCAACAGGTTCATTGAAAATCAGGATGATCCGAACGTTTGGGGATGTGACTCATTGCTCTTTCTGTTAGAGCTGTGATAGTGAGACTGGGATTCACTCCCAGGTTGGCTCCAATCATACTACCATCACAGACATAGAGGTTGTGGTAATGAAAGACCTGGTTTCGGGAATCGATGACTCCCTCTGAACTGTCTTTTCCCATGATTGATCCTCCCAGAATATGAGCCGTGGTAGGAACATTAAAAAAAATTTCGGTCAGGGCCGTCATGGGTTTTCCACGAAAGCGGCGGGCCATTTTCTCGGCAAATTGATTGGCGGGCTCGATGAAAGGAGGAACACGTTTCCCTTCCGACTGAAGGGATTGTCTCAAGGGATTCCACCAGCATCTTTTGAGTCTCATCCGAAAAGAAGTATCACAAGTCTGCATCACCAATAGGATGATCGATTTTTCCGCCCAGCCAAAGATCCTGAGGGTTTTTAAGAATTCCAGGGGATGCAGTACAACCTCCAACAACCAAGCAACAATTCTTCGCCATCCCGGAAGACTATGGGTCATCAACGTCGCCGTCAGGCCCATCACATCAGATCCCTTCGGATAGCGAACGGCTTCGATCTGGGTCTCATCATCGAGCGTGAATCCAGATCCGATGGCCACCCCCTCGCTCAAATCGTCAGGGGACTCATCACAGCGGATTCCAATCAGGGATTCCGAATTGGTCCTCGCACCATCTCCCAATTTTGGACTGAGCTTTGGCAGGGAACCACTGTTACGGAGTTTCAGCAGTAGAGGCAATGTCCCCAAAACCCCTGCAGAAAAAACCACTCCCCTGCATTGGAATGAAACCTCCACCCTGGGTCCATTACGGATGCTCTCCCTGCAACTGATGCGGTAGCCCCTGGTTCCTTCCGATTTTCCGTCAAGGGGTTTAACGTCGAAGACCTCGGTTTCGGGAAAGACCTGAACTCCCTGTTTTTCTGCAAAGTAGAGGTAATTGAAATCAAGGGAATTTTTCGCACCATGCCTGCACCCCACCATACAACCTCCGCAAAATTGACATCCCGTTCGTTCTGGACCGAGACCACCAAAATACGGATCGGATACGGTCACTCCGGGTTTTCCAAAATAAACACCTACCGGTGTCGGAGCAAAAGAGTCCCCAAGCTTTTCTGAATCAGCAGCCTCCTTCAGCATCCTGTCAGCAGGACCGAGATGTGGATTTGTTTCAGAACCAAGCATGGTCCTCGCCTGTTGGTAGAAGGGAGGCATGACTGATTCCCAATCGTCGAGTTCCTTCCAAGCCGGGTCCTGCCACACTGAAGGTTTCGGTTCCAACAGGACGTTGGCATAAACGAGCGAACCTCCTCCCACACCAACCCCGCTGAGGACCCATGCATGACGGAAGAGACTCAGACGGAAAAAACCGAACCAGCGTATCAAAGGAGCCCAGAAGTAGCGTTTCAGGTTCCAGTTTGTTTTGGGGAAATCCCTAGGTTTCCAACGTTTCCCCATCTCCAGTACCGCCACACGATATCCTTTTTCGGAGAGACGGCATGCACTGACGCTTCCTCCAAATCCCGAGCCGATAACAATGTAATCAAAATCGTAGGATTCCTTCATGGATTGCAAACTGGAAGAACATGATCTGCTTCAGAGAATACAAATCATCAGTAAAAACTATTGAGATCCATTCCCTGATAAAGGTGGCCGACTTGATCACTGTATCCGTTAAACATTAAGGTGTCGACTTTGTCAAACCAGTTTCCCAAAGGACGTTCCCTTTTCTGGGACCACCGCGGATGATCAACTTCCGGATTGACGTTCGCATAAAATCCATACTCGCTTGGTCCTGCAGACATCCAAAGGCTCGCTGGCATTTTATCGGTCAGCTCAATGCGTACGATTGATTTGATGCTTTTGAAACCATATTTCCAGGGCACAATCAGTCTCCAAGGCGAACCATTCTGTTTAGGCAGGGGTTTTCCATAAACACCTCCAACCATCAGCGTAAGATCGTTCATGGCTTCATCGAGCCGAAGTCCTTCAACGTAAGGCCAAGGATAATGCCCCATGCGCTGTCCTGGTGCAGCTTCAGGATCAAGAAAGGAAGTGAACTTCACAAATTTCGCATTCCCCAGGGGCTGGACCTGATCCAATAATTTTCTTAAAGGGAATCCATCCCAGGGAACGACCATCGACCAGGCTTCCACACATCGAAATCGGTAGATCCTTTGTTCCAAACCAAACAGATCTGCAAGTTCTTCGGAACCGAACGTACGCGGTCGATGGACCCGTCCTGCAACTTCCAAAGTTTGCGGAGGGTTTTTCCAGTCTTCAACAATCTCTGCAACTTCCTTTTTGTCGGTCGTAAATTCATAGAAATTATTATAATTCGTGACCAGTTTTTCTTCCGTCAAACCATTGAATGTCTCACTGAAATCGGAGTTTTTGTTCGAAGGAAAACCGTTTTGGACCGAAAATAAAGGTTTCGGAATGGGAAGTGTTGAAATTAAGCCCAGACCCAATGCTTTAAGAATGGACCTGCGGTTCCAGAAACGGGTTTCCGGGGTGACGGTATTTTCACTCGGATTACAGAATGTTTGAGCCATGTTCTTTTAATGAAAGAAAAAAAGGTCGGGTTTCGATATCTGTGATGCAAATGAAGCCATGAACCGATCAGGCAAGTAAAGACCACAAAATCAGTATTATTTCGATTTTCATTTAGAAATATAAGTCTGCCTACGCATTTAATGAAGAAAAGGATCCTCGGATCCATTCAGGAAGGATGAATATTCGTGGAATCGTCTCGAAACTTGAAGATTCCCGGAGGGGGGTATCAGACGGGTTTATGGAAAATATTTTCTTTCGGTTTATCCTGTTTTTTCTTGGAATAGAGTTCTTCTTCAGAAGGCAGTTCTTTTTCAAAAATGTTTCTCCGTCTCGGATTATCGTCGTGTTGGATCTCCTGCTTTTTTGAATCAGATTCTTTTTTTGGTGCCTCCTTTTCTTCAATGAATTCTTCGGTTTTTTCCTCTTTAGGAGTTTGATCACCGCGTATTTCACGGATGATTTTTTTCATTTTATCAAGAAGTTCCGGAACCCCCTTTTCCTGATAAATTTCAGGCAGCATTTCTGAAGCTTTCTCGAAATGACTGAACTGTTCCGGAGAGAGCATTTTTGGGATCCTGGAAAGACTGTGGAAAAGCAACTGCCCCACAACGGCATATTCACGAATCATCATCGGACGTTCCTCATGCGGAACCTTTTTGAGCTTCTGGACGCTTCTCGAAATTGCATGCATTGCTTCATTCAGCAGGCTTTCGATCACTTCTCCCTGTCCTTCGTTTCCTGCGCGGATTGCAGAAAGCAACATCGTCGCCCGTTTACGGAAAAGCAGACACTCCGCATAACTTGCATGAGGATCTTTTTCAGAAAAACGTTTCAGGATTTCCAGCATTTCCTTGCGAACATTACGTGCCAGAGGAAGTGCAGATATAGGAGCAAGATAGGGATTGAGAAGTTTCATCACCGATTTGCTGTTTCCACCAGCCTTGAGATTTTCCATCTGAAGTGATTGCAGGTCAGGGGGAATGCTGACACGAAACTGCTTCAGCAATTCATCCAGATAACGCGTACCCCGCTTGATCAACTGCTGCCGATCGTATTGCTCAACTGCGTTGGAAGAAGGATTTGATTTGGAAGAAGAACCGGAAGTCGGTGATTCTTGATCTCTTGTGTTTTTCTCTTCTGAATCATCCTGAGAGAGTTCCTGCCGGAAGAGATCCTTGAGGGAAACCAGGTAACGATTTTGTGCTGTGAGAGCCAGACGAACCCTCTTTTCATCCAATGGAATCCCCTGAACCTCGGCCATCGACAAAAGGAATGCATCACGATTGAGCAGAGCGTCTTTGCCATCGGTTTTGCGGGTCATCATTTCTACAAGATCCAGTCTTGCATTCGAATTATGGGGATTAGAGGCAAGTTCATCCACCAATTTCGGTGCTTCTTTCAACCCGGAACGGGCCACCATCCTGGAGCCACTGTTTTCGAGTCTCGACTGGTTATTTGAAGAAGGTCCTCCTTTGATCACTTTTTTAAGAAAACCCGTCTGGACATTAGTTCTTCTTGCAGAAGAATGCTGCGCCAGAAGTTCATTCAGGTCACGTTCCAGAATTTCCCAGAGGTTCCAGGGTTGATCGAGTTCCGGGAATTCTTTTTTAATTTCTTCAGGGATGGTCATGCTTTCTCCTGGGTTACCCGCGCTGATTAACTCTCATCATTCATTTCTTTTTTTTAATGTTCCATGCGAACTCAATATTCAACCCTGAACTCCAAAAAATCAACCGAAGAAGACTCAGAAATTTGGATTTGATCCACTCTCGCGTGGGGAGGTCCATTTCGACACCAGTTTTCGAACTGTTCCATAAGTTCAGATTTTGCCGAAGCCAGGATTTCTACCCGTCCGTCATCCAGATTCCGGACGCTTCCAAGGATTCCAAGTTCCATGGCTTTTCTCCATGTGGCATCACGAAAACCAACTCCCTGAACCCTTCCACGGACAAGTATTTTTCGATGGAGATTCATACTGAACAAGACTGTGTGGTGGAAGACAAAGGAAGCACTGAGTAAAAAATCATTCCCGGTTTGGATTCTCAAAAATCCTCCAGAATCCTGCGATGCAGGTTTGGGTCAGAGATATCTTTGTTCGTAAATCTTGACCGTGTTGTTTTTCAGTAAACGCGCACTGTTTCGGAGTGGCTGTTTCCAGAGTCGGATAACCCGATTCGCCAGAAGATCAATGTCTTCCACAATCTTTGATTCTGGAGCAAAACTTTTTAGAGGTTCTCGCCTCCTAAGAGACTCGGAGGTTTTTGGATCGAAAAATAAATGTCCAAAATAATCACAGCGCAGGGAAAGGTTACGTTCCAGTGTTTCATTCATCTGATCCACCACAACCAGGTCTTCCGGATTGCGTCCCTGGTTGAAAACGATACGGGGTCGGAACTTGAGCCAGTCTCGATGGATGCTTTCCGCAACTTCCTTATCAATCTCGGCCAAGGTGTGGAGGACTTTTCTTAAGGTAATGACCCCGGAGGTAAGGGGCTGGTTCAGGCACTCCTGAAACGATTTACGGAGGAAGGTATTTCTGGGTAATTGAAGTTCGATGCGGCGAAGGGCAAGGTTTTTCAGGAATGTCAACATGTTCATGAGTGAGGTGTACTCAACGGTGCAGACCAGCATTCCATGATGACTCATGGCAAAAAAATCAAGCGTGTTGTAGGCACTTCCGCTGCCCAGATCAAGCAGGACGAAATCGGCATCCAACTTGCGCAGCTGATTCATCAATTTGTTCTTCTGCGCAGAGTGCAGATTCGCCATCAAAGGGCTTCGTGCGTCCCCGGCAAGAAATTTCAAATTGGGATGAGAGGTATCAACAATAAGTTCTTCCAGGTTTCCGTAATGGGCACGCAGGTAATCTCCGATGCCTGGATTGTTATTGTCCAGTCCCAAGCAGGTGTGAAGGTTTGAGCCTCCCAAATCGAGATCGACGGCTACGACGCGACAGCCTTTTTCGGCCAGACTTACTGATAGGTTGGCGGTAATCACACTTTTTCCAACCCCACCCTTTCCACTGGCAACCGGAATGATCGTCATTTCTTTTGGTTGTTGCTGCTCTTCCATAATGAATCAATGTTCCGATTCAGACCTTAGAATCGTTATTCAAAGCTTAGGTGATATGATTAATAATTGTCATGCAGATTCATTTCGATTTGCAACACCTTTGCCAGATTCATGGAATTCATCAACAGATAGAGGATGAATGAAGTTTTTGCTCCCTTTCATTGAGCTGGCGGCTCTGTGAGCTGTTTTCTTCGGTCTTCGGGGATCGGAACGGATTGGTGATCTTCGATATTTGTATAAACCCAGATGATTTCTCCGGTCGTGCTTAGTTCTTCCGAGTGTTTCTGAAAAAGCCCAAGTTCCCAACAGAGACTACTCCTTCCAAGCCTACCAATCCGAACGCCGATTTCAACATCTTCATCGTATGGCACCGGTTTCAGGAACTCAATACTGGCTTTTACCAGATGAAAATCTTTGCCGGAATTTCTTGCGTCGGTGACGTAGTTGAATCCGCAATGACGCATATATTCAGTAATCGCTGCGTCAAAATAGTCAAGATAGCGGGAATTGTAGACAATCCCCTGCATATCGATTTCAGAATAACGAACCCGATGCGGATGAAAAAATGGATAGCCTTCGTGTTTCATCAAAATGCCCTTGAATGAGGCTTTAATAATGAGATGACCATAAATCTCTTCCCTATTGGTTTAATATTTTTTAAAATAAAAAGTTAACTTCAATTATGATTCAAGTCCAACGATGAAGGAAAATCTAGATGGCAGCAGCTAAAAAACAACAGACCGAGGTACATGAATATCAAGCAGAAATGCAACGTCTGCTCGACATTCTTGTTCATTCCCTTTACACCGACCGCGATATCTTCCTCAGGGAACTCGTATCCAATGCTTCGGATGCTCTCAGTAAAGTCCAATTGACGACATTGACGGAGGAGGTACTGGATCAGGAAACGCCTCTTGAAATCCGCCTTTCCATCAATGACAAGGAGAACAGCATCACCCTTGAAGACAGCGGCTGCGGTATGACCAAGGATGAGCTGATGCTCAATCTGGGCACCATTGCAAAATCAGGAACCCTGCAATTCCTACAGGAGATGCAGAAGGAAAACAAGTCCGCAGAAAATTTAATCGGCCAGTTTGGTGTTGGATTTTATTCTGTATTCATGGTTGCCAGTAAGGTGGAACTCGAAACACGCTCCTGGCATCCTGAAGGAGAAGCCTGGGCATGGAGTTCAGAAGGAGGTGGAAATTACGAGATCCAGCCCTCCAAGAAAAAAGATCGGGGTACCCGGATCAAGATCCTGCTCAAGGAAGATGCCAAAGAATTTTGTGGAGAATTCAGATTAGAGAATATCATCAAGCGTTATTCGAACTATCTGCCTTTCGAAGTAAAGATCAAAGACAAAGTACTGAACCAGGTAAAGGCTCTTTGGACGCAATCCAAAAACGATTTATCCGAAGAGGACTACCAATCTTTTTACAAGCAGTTTTGTCACGATCATGAAGATCCTGAACATCATCTGCATTTTTCAATCGATGCTCCGATCCAGTACCATGCTCTGATTTATTTTCCAAAAAATGTCAGCAATGAAGTGCTCTATGCGAGAGAAAGTCACGGAGTAGCCCTTTATGCGCAAAAGATTTTGATTCAGCAGGACAATGAACATCTGCTGCCTCCTTACATGAGGTTTGTGAGAGGACTCATTGATTCAGAGGATCTTCCGCTGAATGTGTCGCGTGAAAATGTGCAGAAGAATGTGCTCATAGAACGCATCAAAAAAAGTCTTACCTCGCGGATCCTGAAGGATCTCGAAACGATTGGAGAATCTCAGCCGGAGTTATACAAAAAGATATGGAAAAACAATGGGGTCCTGCTTAAGGAAGGCGTATCCAGTGATTTTTCAAATCGTGAAAAATTACTTAAATTATTGCGTTTTAATTCATCCCTCTCGGAGGATGAAAATGGATTGACGAGCCTTTCTGAATATGTCGGCAGGATGCGTGAAGAACAGAAAGAAATTTATTATGTCACGGGAGGTTCAAGACAGGCGGTGATGCTGCATCCAAATCTTGAATATTTCCGTGGACAGGGATTGGAGGTACTGTTCCTTTTTGACCAGATTGATGATTACATGATGGCGGAAGTACGGGAGTTTGACGGCAAACCCCTGAAAAATATTTCAGATTCCGAGATCGAGGGAATGGCAGACCAATCCAGCAAATCAAATCTCTCTGAGGAAGAAAAAAATGACTTGCTGACCTTCTTCAAAACTGAGCTTGGAGATCGGGTGGAAGATGTCCGGGAGTCAAAGAGGCTTGTCGACAGCCCCTGTTCGCTCACCAATCCAAAAGACGGGATGAGTGTTCAGATGGAAAAGATGATGAAGATGATGAACCAGGAATATCCTACTTCGAAACGCCAGCTTGAAATCAACCTCAATCATCCAATCAACCGTAACCTTTCTGAGTTGGTCCAGAAAAATAAAAGCAACCCATTCCTTAAGGATGCTGTGGAACAACTGTTTAGAAATGCGTTGATGATCGAGGGGTTGCTTGAAAATCCAGTCGAGATCTTGCCCCACATCAACCAGTTCATGGAGGATGCGGCAGCATATCAGATTCAGAAACTTGAAGGATAAATCCGGACCTGACTAATTAGCGAACATCTGGTTTGAAATTACTTCTTCGACCCTTAGAAGCCGTTTTTCAAAATCTTTGAGGGTATTGTCGATTTGGTCCGAGTAGCGCCGAAGTTCTTTGAGCTGAGTCATGTGAAGGGTGAGCAGTTCCTGCTGGTAGGGGAAATCGATTGGGTTCTGCTCTCCTTTTTCCATGAGGTATTCACAATCCTGAGTAATCCTATCTAGATCTCCTCTGATCGTCTGCAACATGAAACTGTCGATGGAATTCAGTTGTTTCCAGACCTCATCTGAATTTTTATATTCATCATTCAGAATGAAGCTGTGATCTTTCATGTATTTTGAAATCTGTTTCAGCAACGATTCGTAACGTCCCACAAGCTTTTCATAATCCTTCCGAAACGTTAGGATTTCATCACGCATCGGCCGGTTGAACCATTTCAAGAAACGGAAAACCTGTTTTTTGATCAGAGACATATCTGGCTATTAAGACCGTTGATGTGGCTTAAGGACACGAAGGGACTAAGAAAATATTATAGTTTTGAGTGTAAATAAGTCAAACTTCGGTTCATTTAGTACAATTCAAATAGATGAGGTAAAAGGCCTTGGCAGACTCAATGACAGGTTATGGTACATCTGAAATTCAATCCACAGAATGGCGCTGCACAGTGGAGCTACGTTCGGTCAATCAACGTTTTCTGGATATTCGTTTGAAGCTACCTGCCGGATTCCAGAATCGTGAAAAGGAATATCGGAATAAGATTAAAGGATTTTGCCGTCGCGGAAAAGTCGAATGCTCGGTCAAAATCGAACCCTTAGCAGGTGAAAACGGATGGGTTCTCGATGAGGATCGTCTTCAAGAAATGAACGGACTCGTCAGACTTATTGAGGATTCCTCTGAACATTCGCTGCAAGTCCAATTCCGGGACTTTATGCAGTTGGATGTGATCAAAAACCAAAGTCCCGATTTGCTTCCCGAATCCTGTGTGGAATTGATTGATCAATGTATGGTTTCAGCACTCCAGGAATTCAAACAGATGAAGTCCCAGGAAGGAGAAGCGCTCTGCACGGACCTTAACGAAAGAATGGTATCTTGTTCGAAGATGGTTGATGAACTGGAACAAGAAGCGCAAGGACAAGGAAAGGCTCATTTTGAAAAACTTCAGCAGCGTGCATGTGATCTGTTAGATCAGGTTGAATTGCAGCCCGAAAAACTGAACCAGGAACTGGCCCTTTTATGTGACCGTTATGACGTTAGCGAGGAACTGGTTCGTCTGAAAACCCATTTGGCTCACTTGGAAAATCTGCTGAAGGAACTGGAAGTCGGAAAGAAGGGTGAATTTATGCTTCAAGAAATTCTCAGGGAGGTGAATACCCTGTCCTCCAAAAGCAACAATGCCTTGATTTCCAGGATAGCTGTTGATTTCAAAAACGAACTTGAAAAAATGCGTGAACAGCTTTTGAATCTTGAATGATCATGTCTTCCATCACCCGATCTTAACGTAAATCTTCAGCATTCAGTCTGCATGAAAATCACTCTCGCAGGGACTCCTGGTTCAGGAAAATCCACCATCCGTAAAATGCTAGCAAAGAATTATCAGCTTGAAGTCAAAGCAACTGGGGATTTTATGCGTGAAGCGGCAAAACGCCATGGCTATTCGGATATCACAAAATTCCTCGTGGGATACGTGAGTTCCCATCCTCAGGTTGACCGGGAAGTGGATGAGGAGCAAAGGCGATTCGGAGAAACTCATACTCACTTCGTCCTTGATGCACATCTTGGGTTTCACTTTGTACAGGATTCATTCAAAATCTGCCTGACTTGTAGTTTTGAAGAAGCAGGCAGAAGAATTTTCGAAGCGAAACGTCAGACAGAAGATGCAACCACCCTAGAAGAAGCCGTTGAAACCTGTCGTCGCAGGCGGTCAACGTTGAGAAAGAATTTTATGGAACTCTATCAGGTCGACATTGACGACTTTAAACAATTTGACCTGGTTCTTGATACCACAGAATTGTCTCCCGAGGAAGTATACGAAAAACTCGTCAAAGCAATCGATCCCCTTCAGGCCACAGGATAACTGCTAAATACTGTCATTCGTCCAGTCTCAATTCTGATCATATATTTATTTATGGAATAACCCCTGTCCTGTTTCCGGCACAGAGGTGGCTGAGACGTTCATCAAGCAAAGATCCCATTTTGGTTTCATGCTTCTAATTATTGAGATTACATCAGAGATGAAACATCCAACTCATGATCCCTAAGCAAGTTACCCAAAGTGATAAAAATAATTTCATTCATATAATTTATTTATATTGAACTTAATCAAGGAAGATAAGTTGTTTATATTTATTTTTGAATGATGAATCTGATCCAGTTATATACTTATATTTTAATCATGTGATATTAATGGGATTTTCATTCTCTCAAAAAAAATATTATTTCATTCCAAGATTTTCAATCATTCTATTATTGATCTTTAGTTTTACTTTAGGGTTAGTTTCACATTGTATCATTTATTTCCATCAATTAAATACTGGATTCAGAATTTTACACAGTTTGTTCATGGGCATATTATATGATTTAATGATTGCCTGTTTATTTGTTTTTTGTGCTTTGATATTCATTTTTATTATCAGAGACAAATTTGAAAAGTTCATTATTATATTATTATTCTTTTTTTATACACTATTCCAATTCATAGATATCAATTACTATTTTGTGTTTGGCACTCATCTTCCTTTTCAAACAATAGAATATTTTAATCAATTAGATAAATTTTCAAGCAACATTCTGGACATAATCGGGAATTACACATTCATACTTTTTTTTGTAGCACCAAACATCATCTTTGTTTCATTAATGTGGAGGTATCCTTTAGTGAAAAGCAAAGTGTCCAATATTAATTTATGCATTTCCCTTTTCCTTATCATCTTTTTGGGTTCAGCTGCTGGAGTATATCCCAATTCGTATGTGGCAAAAAACATGAACGACCCCTTGACATCATCCGCATTGAATTATTTTTACTGGTCCAGAAAAATCGCAGATGATCAGAAAATCATAGCACCAATTGCTGCATTAAAAAAAATAGTGGATATGTTACCTGGTGAGATACCTAATGACAGCTTGTACAGGGATTTACCACTGGCAAGAGGTCAAACATCGAATTCGTGTGAAAACATCAAATCCAAGGTTCCATGGATAGAAGAAATGTGTTCACCTGAAAAAATGAATATTCTGATCATTCTTCTTGAATCCTTCCGTGCCTCAGAAATTGACAGTTACGGGAGTGAATTGGGTCTGACACCAAATTTTAAAAAATGGAAAAACAAGGGGATATTTTTTAAAAATTTCTATGCCAATGGCTTTCAAACCCGTCATGGTGAGGTTGCAACCTATTGTTCTGTCATGCCAAATTATGGCCAGACCGTGTTCAGTCACTATCATCAAAACCATTTTCTCTGTCTTCCTGAACTACTGAGACAATCAGGATACTCAACATCGTGGATCCATAATGCGGATGCTGCTTTTGACAATCAATTGTTGATGCTCCCTAAAATGGGTTTTGAAAAAATCATGGACCGCTTTGATTTTGATTTTGATACTGAAACTCTTGGCTGGGGATATTCTGATGAGGCATTATTCAACAAGTGGATTAAGTTTTTGGATCAGGAAAAAGCACCCTTTTTTTCTTCAGCTTTGACCATCACCAATCACCATCCCTTTGATGTTCCAGAAAGTTATCAGTATTTTAAAAACCGCAGTGTTCAAAATAAATACTACGAGGCAATCTCCTATGTTGACTCGATGTTAAATCAGTTTTTGATCAAGGCATCCAAATCAAAATGGTTTAAAAATACATTGATTTTTGTCACAGCAGATACCTCCAATTATCAAAACCCTCAACGACCCTATAAAAACTTTGAAGAATTTGTAAAAACAAGATCGCAAATTCCACTTCTGATTTTAGGAGGAGGAATTAATCATTCTTTTGAAGAACAACGTTTTTTCAGTCAAATTGACCTAGCCCCTACAATCATGGACCTTCTAGGGGTTCCATACCTGAGCCCATGGATGGGGCGCAGTATGTTGAATGCAAATAATGATGCAATAGCTTACACGAATCGCCCTGGAAATTATTGGGCTGTAATGAGTCAAAAAGGTCGTTATTATAATGAATCAAATCAAAATGATCATTACTTTGGTTTTCAAGAAAACGACGATTTAAAACTTGAATATAAACTTAGTGGGCGAGCCTGGATTGATACTACAAAATGGCTTTTACAGGAAAATAAGATATGGCATGAATGAATATTTTTAAAAAAAAATTTATGATTTATTATTTTTACATACACATATCAAGATTCAATTTACAACTTTCAAGGAAACAGGTTATAATTTTTTTTATATTAAAGTACCTTCTCTTCCAAGCGCCCGTAGCTCAACTGGATAGAGCAACTGACTTCTAATCAGTAGGTTACACGTTCAAGTCGTGTCGGGCGCGCCACATGCCTTTGAATTGTTTAAGTAAATTTCAAAACTAAATCCAACCCCCAAACAACAGTAAACAACAGTAAGTGGGGGTTTTGACCTGAATGTTGACCCCCAAACAACAGTAAAACAACAGTGGGGATCTAGGCTATTGCCTGCAGAATCTTGCTCTGGGCCGGCCTGGCATAGTCCTTCGGCAGCACACCCTTGAGCGAATCGTTTTTGGCCTCGATCGCCATCATGGCGTCGTCAATGTCCTTGCCGATCGTCGGCTGCTTGGCTCTGGCCTGAAGGTGCGACCAGCGGGCTTCCTTCGGCACCCAGAAGACATTCTCGGCGAGGTACTCCTCCGGGTCCTCCGCATCGGCCAGTTCCTCCTGGAGCAGATCCACCCGTTTTGCCTCGAAGGCATCCGAGATGTACTTGAGAAAAATCAGACCCAGGGTGACGTGTTTGTAGTCGGAGGGCTCCATGTTGCCGCGCAGCTTGTCTGCCGCTGCCCAGAGCTGCGCCTCGAACCCGAGGTTTGCGCCGTTGTTGCTGTTGCTTTTCGCCATGGGTTTTATTGGGGTTCGGCTCTCTCCCTGTCTAGCGTCTCCGGTAAACAGTGAAAAACAATTCAACAATTGAAGTGTTTTATACTTTATATGAAATTTCCAAAGGGATCATCCACCAATTCTCAACTCAACCTGGACATGAATTGAACTTCATGGTGGTGGTAAAAAAAATGTTGACAAGACATCATCGTATCTGTATAAGTTGATTTACTATCTTGAGAACCGGTTTGAACTGCATCGGCGCATCCCGTGCCGGACCGGTCAGCAACCTTTGCAGGCGTAACCTGAAGGTGCTCGCAGTGAACTTTGCCTGAGGCAGAGCTGATAGGGGCTCAATCGAGTCAAAACGTCTGGAGCCACTGTTACCTCCAAACGTTGAATTTGATTTAAATACGCAGCTTTTGAGGTGTTTTCTCGGA
>Ga0208278_1000424_pt1 | contig 22951 bp, 21 predicted proteins | sample ETN01SmetaG_FD_185794 | JGI IMG/M metagenome (GOLD analysis project Ga0208278, IMG submission 185794) | Marine microbial and viral communities from oxygen minimum zone, Eastern Pacific Ocean - ETNP2014F12-01SV259 (SPAdes) (version 2) | ecosystem: Environmental > Aquatic > Marine > Oceanic ...
TCGCTGCCTGGAGCGAAAGCAGGTCGGGCGGTCGCGAGATCGCCTATCGTCCGGCTCGGGTGCTGATGCAGGATTTCACCGGGGTGCCCGCCGTGGTTGACCTCGCCGCCATGCGTGATGCCATGGCCGCTATGGGCGGCGATCCGCAAAAGATCAATCCGCTCTCCCCGGTGGACTTGGTGATAGACCATTCGGTAACGGTGGATTTTGCTGGTACTAGTGACGCCTTCGCCCGCAACGTGGCCGGAGAGTTTTCCCGCAACGGCGAGCGCTATTCCTTCCTGCACTGGGGACAGAACGCTTTCGACAATTTCCGAGTGGTGCCGCCGGGCACCGGCATCTGCCACCAGATCAATCTCGAATATCTTGCGCAATGCGTATGGACCGCTACGCAAGGGGACAAAGAAACCGCCTATCCCGATACCTGTGTCGGCACTGACAGCCACACCACCATGATTAATGGTCTTGGTGTGCTGGGCTGGGGTGTGGGCGGCATCGAGGCCGAAGCGGTCATGCTCGGCAAGCCCATCACCATGCTGGTGCCAGATGTGGTGGGGTTCCGACTCGACGGCGTGTTGAAGGAAGGCGTCACCGCCACCGACCTGGTGCTGCGGGTGGTGGAAATGCTGCGTGCCGAAGGGGTGGTGGGCAAGTTTGTGGAGTTCTTCGGTCCCGGACTCGACCACCTGTCGCTTCCCGACCGTGCCACCATCGCCAATATGGCGCCGGAATACGGTGCCACCTGCGGCTTCTTCCCCATCGACGCCGAGACCGTGCGCTTCCTCGCCTTTACCGGCCGCGAGGCAGACCAGGTGGAACTGGCGGAAGCCTACGCCAAGGAGCAAGGGTTTTGGCGCGACACCTCGTCCCCCGATCCCGTCTTCACCACCACGCTGGAACTGGACATGGGGGATATTGAATCCAGCCTCGCCGGGCCGAAACGGCCCCAAGACCGGATTGCCCTCTCGGACGCCGCTTCTTCCTTCAAGGAAACCCTGGCCGAGCTTCAGGGCGCGCCGACCGCGCGCGAAGCCCCCCTGGCCGACAGCGATCACGGCCTGCGCGACGGCGACGTGGTCATCGCCGCCATCACCAGCTGCACCAACACCTCCAACCCCAAAGTTATGCTCACCGCCGGTTTGCTGGCCCGTAACGCCGTGGCCATGGGACTGAAGACCAAGCCTTGGGTCAAGGCCTCGCTGGCGCCGGGAAGCCGCGTGGTGGGAGACTACTTGGAAGCCGCCGGCGTTCAGGACGATCTCGACGCGCTGGGGTTCAATATCGTCGGCATCGGCTGCACCACCTGTATCGGCAATTCCGGACTTCTGGCCGAACCCATCGCCAAGGCTATCGGCGAGGGTAATCTGGCGGTGTGTTCGGTGCTTTCTGGCAACCGTAATTTCGAGGGCCGTATCTCGCCCCATGTGAAGGCCAATTACCTGGCTTCACCACCCCTGGTGGTGGCCTATGCCCTGGCCGGCACCCTGACCCGCGACCTTTTGAACGAACCCCTAGGCAAGGGAGACGACGGCGAGGGAGTCTTTTTGAAGGATATCTGGCCCGGCAATGCGGAAATAAACGAAGTTCTGGAAACGGCTCTAACGCCAGATATGTTCCGCAGCCGTTATGGCGATGTGTTCGAGGGCACGCCCGAATGGAAGGCGGTGGAAACGGCATCGGGTCAGACGTTCAGCTGGGATGACACCAGTACCTATGTAAAGAATCCACCCTATTTCTCCGGAATGGCGAAAGAGGCGAGTCCTGTGGGAGATATTGAAAACGCCCGCATTCTCGCCCTGTTAGGTGATTCCGTGACCACTGACCACATCTCCCCGGCAGGCAGCATCCCCGAGGACGGTCCGGCCGGCGCCTATCTCACCGAGCGCGGCGTGGCGGTCCGGGACTACAATTCCTTCGGGGCGCGGCGTGGCAACCACGAGATTATGATGCGCGGCACCTTCACTAATATCCGGCTCACCAATGAAATGGCCCCCGGCACCACGGGCGGCATCACCCGGCACATGCCCACGGGTGAGCAAATGACCATCTTCGACGCCGCCGCGCGCTACGCGGAAGAAAAGGTGCCCCTGATCGTGGTGGCGGGAAAGGAATACGGCGCCGGCTCGTCGCGGGACTGGGCGGCCAAGGGTCCCATGTTGCTGGGGGTGCACACCGTCATCGCCGAGAGCTTCGAACGCATCCACCGTTCCAACCTGATCGGCATGGGTATCTTGCCCCTGCAGTTCAAGGAAGGCATGGACCGCAAGACGCTGGGGCTGGATGGGTCCGAGACCATCACCCTTTCCGGCATCGCCAAGGGGATCACCCCGCAGATGGATATCACTGCCGCCATTACCGGGGCCGGCGGCAAGAAATCGACGGTTTCCCTGCTGTGTCGCATCGATACCATGGACGAGGTGGAATATTACCGCCACGGCGGGATTCTTCCCTATGTGCTGCGCTCCCTTCTAAGCGTCGCGGAGGAAGGCTAGGTCATGCGGAATTCCCTGCGCTTTCTGGCTCTTTCTCGGGGCCGACGTACTCTTTTTGGGGCCGACGTAATCTGGCCACTAGCTCTTTTTCTGATGGCGGCTTCAATTTCCGCCTGTGCGGTGCAACGTCCCGAACATGCCGACCGGTTCCGGGCTCGCTATGGCCTCGAAGTGCCCGAGAGACATGCCTTTAGTTTATGTTTCGGCCATGGTTGCAAGCATTCGGCCGCGGTGTGGCTGAGCGACGCCCAATGGGCGGAAGTGAGGACGATTTTCATAGACTTTTCCGCAGACATGCCTACCGATGCGGCCACGAACGCAAGGGAGGAACGCGTCCGTATCGCCCGCGCCGTTGCCCTGCTGGAGAGCATGGCCGGGGAACAGGCGGGAACCCTTTTGGACAAGGCGGGGACGGGGTTTCCCCTGGAAAACCGCTACCAGCTCGACTGTGTGGACGAGGCCCTCAACACCACCGCCTATCTAGCCATGATGAAACAGGATGGCCTGTTGCGTTTCCACGATCTGCGCGGCCCCGCCACGAGAGGATTCCTTTTCAGGGGCTGGCCCCATACTACGGCGGCCATCTTCGAACCCGGTAGCGGCAGGTCATATGCCGTGGATTCCTGGTTCTTCGATAACGGTAAAGCGCCGGTGATCCTGCCCCTCTCGCAGTGGCAGGACGGATGGCAGCCTCAAGAGACGAAAAACCGCGCCAGCTTTTATTGAGTCCGTGATTTGTGGGGCCTGATCTGGGTGCGCAGGCCTACGGTTGCCAGCCTTCACCCAGGAGTGAGTGGTACGGGGCCATCCGCGCCAGGACACCGCCAGCGGTCAGTCGCCGCGTACTTCCTCCACCATACCAGCGAGACGATGAATGTCGGGAACAACCAGGGCATTGCGTCCGCGCTTGACCACATTATCCCGAGCCAAGTCGCTCAACACACGGGCCACGGTTTCGCGGGTGGTGCTGACGCGGCTGGCGATTTCGCTGTGGTTGGGAATGGGCTGAATTTCGGCGCTATTGTCGGGCTTCATGCTGGTCATGGCTTGGCGCAGGAGTTCCGCGTAGATACGGTTGTTGGCGCCTAGGGTGCTGAGATCCATGATGCGTTCGCTGGCCTGGCGCACTACATAAGTCAGCCGCTTCATGACTTTCAACGCCACCGAGGGATGGTCATGCAGGAACTCGGCGAAGGCGACTGGCCCTAGCATGGCCACGGTGGTTTGAGCCTGGGCGACGACATTGGCGGAGCGCGGTCCGTCATCGATGGCCGCCAGTTCGCCGAAATAATCCCCCTTCCCAAGGTCGTCGAAGGCGATTTCGCGCCCCGACAGGGAATAATTCACAATACGCACCTGTCCCTCGACGATGAAATAAACATCCCGGTTGTCATCATGGCGGTCGATGATTTGTTCGCCCTCGGCGTAGGTATGCCAGGAACAGCGTTTTCCCAGAGCCTTTCGCTGGGATTTGCTGATCCCTTCCACGAGCGAGATGTTTTCCAGGGAGTTTGAACTTTTCTCAGGCAAAGAGCGTCTCCGATGGGGGTGAAGCTCCCGGGATTGAAACATGAAAAACCTACGGAAAAGACAGTTCCTCAGCAAGGAAAAGTTGCCCGGTTTGCGGGAAGTGCTTTAAGGGAAGATCGCATTTCCGGCCTGCTAACGTTTCTTCTTTTCTGTCATGACGGGCTTTGGGCGACATCTCGCCTTCGGAAACGGAGGGGCCGGTTGAACCCAGCCATAAGTCCGCAACTGCCTTATGGTTGCGGCGACATGCCGGTTGTGATAGGCAGTGCCTCGCGCCGAAATGGCGGCTTTGATAACTTTCCATTTTTTCAATGAAATAGTCCTTGGAAACCCAGATCGGAGACCGAATCTTTAGGACTTGAAACAGACGGATTCAATACGAGCCCGGAGCATTGGCTGACCGAGACCCAAGACCGGACGGGGAAACACTAAGAAAAAAATGACCTATATCGTCAACGACCTTTGTATCAAATGCAAATACACCGATTGCGTCGAAGTATGCCCTGTGGATTGTTTCTACGAGGGTGAGAACATGCTCGTCATTCACCCCGATGAATGTATTGACTGTGGCGTCTGTGAGCCTGAATGCCCGGCCGATGCCATCTTTCCCGACAGCGAGCCCGGCACCGAAAAATGGGTTGAGATCAACGGAAAATATGCGGAACTCTGGCCAAATATCACCCGCATGATCGCCCCCATGCCCGACGCTGACGACTGGAAGGGCAAGCCCGACAAATACGAGAAATATTTCAACCCCAAACCGGCGAAGCACTGAAGCTGAAAGGCACCAGCATTACGGCCTTATCCACGGTATGGCGGGGGCTGTTCGGTAACTGGCTTTTGTGGTATAGTGGCCGGTAATCATTAAGAAAATGACCTGCGCCCAGCCCGGGTCTGGTCCGTCTCCGTTGCGGACAGTCGGAAACTCGGGGAAAGGCGCGCGCACGGCTGAGACATAGAGTTAAGACGTAGAAAAAGAAGGTAAAAGAAGCGTATGGCTAAGGACCACACTTTTTCCTCCGGTGATTTTGTTGTCTATCCTACCCACGGCGTTGGAAAGATCATCGGCGTCGAGGAACAAACCATCGGCGGTGACACCCTTGAACTTTTCATCATCGATTTCGAACAGGACCGCATGAAACTGAGGGTTCCCGTGGAGAAATCCAAGATTTCAGGCCTGCGCAGGCTGAGCTCCCGCGACCGCCTGAAGACGGCCATGAGCACCCTGAAAAGCGCGCCGCGCGTCAAGCGCACCATGTGGAGCCGCCGCGCCCAGGAATACGAAGCCAAGATCAATTCCGGCGATCCCGTTTCCATCGCCGAAGTGGTGCGTGACCTTTTCCGCAACTCGGACCAGCAGGAACAGTCTTATTCCGAACGCCAGATTTACCAGTCCGCCCTTGACCGTCTGGCGCGCGAATTCGCCGCCGTCGACAAGGTAAGTGAGGAAAAAGCTGCCCAGAAGCTGGAATCGGTGCTTTCAACCCCCTGACCCGCTCTGAACCGCCCTAATCGGTGATAATTTTGACCATTTGCCCCGGTGGCGGCCACGGAGGACTTCAAGAATCTAGGATAAAGGCTCTGGAATGGGGTGGAACAAGCCCCTTTTCGTGCCAGCCTCCGGCGCGCCTTGCGGCGTGTTTTATAGGGTGGTTCCCGGTGGCAAAACCTTGCGTGGGGTCTTAAATCCCGTAAGATGCGGCAAAATGCCTTTTGTAAGTGTGGAGCCATTCCCGTGACCGTGAAATTATTTTGCCTGTCGATGCTGTATTTGGCCGCGACGGCCTTGTTTACCGCCCTCGCCGGGGCTGGGTCCGCGCGGGCCGGGGAGGACCCTGGATACCTGATTATCAACGCCGGAGCCTTCGATTTTCACCGTGATACCTCGGCCGCCCAATTCGGGGCCCAGTACCGCATGGGCGAGAGGCTGTGGATCATCAAGCCGGTGGTGGGAATCTTCGGCACTTCCGACGGCGCCGTATACGGCTATGGAGGATTCGGAATCGATCTCTATTTCGGCAAGTGCAAATGCGTCATCTTTACCCCCGATTTCGCCGTGGGCTATTTCGACAAGGGCGACGGCAAAGATCTGGGTAACGAGGTGGAATTCCGCTCCGGCGGCGAGATTTCCTACCGTTTCAAGGACCGCTCGCGCATCGGCATCGCCATTCACCATCTTTCCAATGCCAGCCTCTCGGACAGTAATCCCGGTGAGGAATCCTTCATGGCCAATTATTCTATTCCCATTAACTGGATTGTTGGCGATTAATCCACCACCCTACCGGTGTAACATCGCCACGCCTTTTCAAGCGCCCGTAGCTCAGTCGGATAGAGCACCAGATTCCTAATCTGGGGGTCGTGGGTTCGAATCCCGCCGGGCGCGCCAGTTGCCTTAGATGGCTTTCACCCCATCCTTACACCACAGGCGCGCCGTATCCCCAGCTGTAGGGGACGGGGCCAGACAGGGCCACCACGTCGCCTTCATCCACGGTAAAGCCTAGGCGTGGTCCGCCATTCAGTCGTGGCGTGATATCGCGCCCATTGACAAGAACCAGAAAGACTTCGTCAGGCGGGATACCGAGACGACGAAGAATGTCACCCACGGTATCTCCCGCTTCCAGTTCCATGCGACGGCTATGTCCGCTACTACCGTTATAGCTGGCGAGGCTGTTAAACAGGCGTAATTCCACTCGCACAGTGCAGGTGGCGGAGTTGTGCCCTATGGAGGAAGCGCCCGCCGGAGACGGTTTTTCGCGGTTCTGAACGTTATGCGACGTCATGACGCCAACATACACGTAACAACCCATTGATCTATAAAATTTTTACTGGGAGGAGACAGGCCATGTGGAAACCGCGGACGTGGACAGCGGTGCTTTTCGGCATCCTGTGGGTAGGTGCGGCGCTGAAAACCTCTTCACCACCAGCAAGTTGAAATTGGAACGTGGCCTGAGTCACGATCCGTTTCAGTCGCCTTCGTGGAGGCGGTCGAATTCGTCTTTTTCGAACTTGATGAAGGCGTCGATCATGCGCCGGAACACAGCCTCGGCGATGTCGGGTTCCAGCCCCAGCTCCTGCGCGCGGGAGCGCATGCTGGTGATGATGTCCTCGATCCGGGCGCGGTCCACCACGCCTTCGCGCGAGGGCTTGAACCGCGCCGCCTCGCCCACATAGCCGCTGCGCTCGGCCATGAGGGCCACGATTTCGGCATCGAGGCGGTCGATGTGGGCGCGCACCTCGTCGAGGTCGCGGCAGGAGGCAGGGGTTGTGGGTTTTGCGGGCGGTTTGGTCATGATCAATAGGCGTTCTCGGTAAACAGGGGTTCGATGCACCCATCCCAGCGGTTGGTGAAGGCGTCGAGCCATTCTTCCGCCGGTGTGCATCCCGATGCAACCGTTTCCAGCAGGGGCTCGAGATATTGGGTCTCGTCACGGCCTTTGGTGTCGATGACGGCGCGGCTGGTGAGCCCGATGCGGGCGATCTCGAGAACCTCCCCTGCCAGCGCCCGCAGGGTGCGGTTGCCTATTTGCGTGGCCAGCCCGTCGCGAGGCACCTCGGCGCGCAGACGGGCGTGGTCTTCCGCTGTCCAGTCCTTGACCAGATCCCAGGCCGCGTCCATGGCCACGGGCCCGTAGAGAAGCCCGACCCACAGCGCGGAAAAGGCGCACAGCCGCGCCCAGGGGCCGCCGTCGGCGCCACGCATTTCGAGGAAATGCTTCAGCCGCACCTCTGGAAAAACGGTGGTGAGGTGGTCCTCCCAATCGCTCAACTGCGGCTGCTGGCCTGGCAGGGCGGACAGCTTACCGGCGAGGAAATCATGGAAGGACTGGCCGGCGACGTCGATGTAGCGCCCGTCGCGGCGCACGAAATACATGGGCACGTCAAGCATGTAGTCCACATAGCGCTCAAACCCGAAGCCGTCCTCGAAAACGAAGGGCAGGACGCCGCAGCGGTCGGGATCGGTGTCTGTCCAGACCTGGCTGCGATAGCTGAGATAGCCGTTGGGTTGGCCCTCTGTAAAAGGTGAGTTGGCGAACAGGGCCGTAGCCACGGGCTGTAAGGCCAGCCCGATGCGGAACTTGCGCACCATGCAGGGCTCAGATTCGAAGTCGAGATTGACCTGGACGGTGCAGGTGCGCAGCATCATATCGAGCCCGTGATCGCCCCTGGTGGGCATGTAGCGGCGCATGATGCCGTAGCGCGCCTTGGGCATCCACGGCATGTCCTGTCGTTTCCATTTGGGCAGGAAGCCTATGCCCATCATGGCAATGCCCAGATCTTCGCCAATCTCCTTAGCTTCTCCGAGATGGGTGTGAACCTCGCGACAGGTCTCGTGGAGGCTTGCCAGCGGCGCCCCGGAAAGCTCGATCTGGCCGCCCGGTTCGAGTGTGACAGAGCCGCCGTCACGCATCAGAGCGATGGTCTTGCCATCCTCAACCACCGGCTGCCAGCCGAAGCGGCGGAAGCCCTCGAGCACGGCGGCGATGCCATTTTCCCCTTCGTAGGCAAGCGGGCGCAGGGTTTCGAGATCAAAGGCGAATTTTTCGTGCTCGGTGCCGATGCGCCAGTCGGTGCGCGGCTTGCACCCGGATTCCATATAAGCTACGAGTTGGTCCTTGCGGTCCAAGAGCGTGGTGTCGGGAGACTTTAGGAGGGACGAGGTCATGAGAGGCGGCACATAAAAAGACACTCAGCAACGGAATGGGAAAATCGGTCTTTGCTCTAATCTTCGGTGGGAAGCGGCTCGAACCGGCAGCGTTCGTGCCAATCGCCGAGAATCGCCTGCCAGCAGGCGAGAGCCGCCAGCGCCGCGGTATCCGCGCGCAAGACGCGGGGACCCAGCCCTACCGCCATAGCAAAGGGTAGTTTATGGAGGGCGTCAAGCTCCGTCGGTGAAAAACCGCCTTCGGGCCCCGTCAGCACCGCCCATTGCCCGCCGCCGCGTGGCAGGGAGTGGCGCTGGCGCAGATCGGCCAGCACCTCGGCGATGGGCGGGCCCTCACCGCTTTCGTCGCAGAACAACAGCCGCCGTCCGTGGGGCCAGTTTTCCAACACGGATTTGAGTTTCTCCACCGCGTGCACCAGGGGCACATTCATGCGCTCGCTCTGTTGCGCCGCCGAGACGCAGCGGGCGCGCAGATGCGCCACATTGACCCGCCGCACCATGGTGTGCCGGGTTATCACAGGCCGCAGTTCGGCCACCCCAAGCTCGGTGACCTTCTCCACCAGGAAATCGAGCCGGGAGCGTTTCAGCGCCGCGAACACCAGCCACAGATCGGGAGGGGTGACCTGGGGGCGCAGCCGTTCCACCGCCTTGATCATGGTTTCGGCGCCAGAATCAGATTGCAGATGCGCCAACCATTCGCCGTCGCGGCCATTGAACAGGATCACCGCGCCGCCCGGTTCCAGACGCAGCACATGGCGCAGATAATGGGACTGGTCGCCGCCCGCCTCCACCGATGCCTGCGCACCGAGGTCGGCCTCCACATAGAGACGGGTGCGAGGCCACGCTGTGTCTATCTCTGATTTATTCTTTTGCATCACTATTTTTTTATCTTCCCTCTGGTCTTTTGGCAGCTGCCGCTTGTTCCTTGTCTCTCCAGGCGGCAAGATTAGCCCAACAGCCCCGGTGTAGAAACAGTACAGGAACAACCGATAACATGGCCGATCAACACCACCAAGCGGGCGACATTGAGGCGAGTGATTGGATCGACCGCCACGCGCCTGGACCGGCGCGCCCCTATCTGCGGCTGGCGCGGCTCGACCGTCTCATCGGCGTCTGGCTGTTGCTGTTGCCCTGTTGGTGGGGGCTGGCCCTGGCCGGAGCGGGGGTGACAGAGATGCGGTTGTTCATCCTCTTTGCCATTGGCGCGGTCATCATGCGCGCCGCCGGATGCACCATCAACGACATGGCCGATCGCAAATTCGACGTGCAGGTGGCACGTACCGCCACGCGGCCCCTGGCCTCGGGCGAGGTGAGCATGGCCCAGGCCGGGGTGTTTCTGGCGCTGTTGCTAACGGCGGGGCTAGCGCTGCTGACGGCCTTCAACGCCATGACCTTTGTGCTGGCCCTGGCGGCCCTGCCGCTGATGGCGCTTTATCCCTTCATGAAGCGCATTACCTGGTACCCCCAGGCCTTTCTCGGCCTCACCTTCAACTGGGGGGCGCTGTTGGGATGGACAGCCCTGCGCGGCGAGTTGGAATCCGCGGCGCTGGCCCTTTACGGCGGCGCGGCGCTGTGGACGCTGGGCTACGACACCATCTACGCCCATCAGGACAAGCGCGACGATGCCCTGATCGGGCTCAAGTCCATGGCCCTGCGGCTGGGCGTCAACACCCGGCCCTGGCTGTTCGTGTTTTATGGCGGCGCGGTGGCGGGGCTGGCGGTGGCGGGGTGGCTGGCCGGGCTGAATGCGGTTTTCTATGCCGTGCTGGCGGTGGTAACGGCCCATCTCTTCTGGCAGGCGGCGCGGGTGAATACCGACGATGCGGCAGACTGTCTCGCCACTTTCGAGTCTAATCTGTGGACGGGATTGCTGGTGCTGGCCGCTCTGTTTCTTGGCTAGTGGGCTCTTTAGGTCAGAGCCCACATTTCTGAAGCGCCGACGCCGGCGGGCTGGAGCCGCCCGTGACGGCGCAGCTTTTCCGCCGCCAACAGCAGGTCCACCTGCCAGGTGAAGAAGAACTCCCCGGAAGCTTCGATCTCGTGGCCGTGTTTGTCCCAGATATGCCTGCATACGGAAAGCACCCTGGCCTTGCCGCCATGAACTCTCAGAGCCTCCTCAATCCAGCCCGGCAGCGCCTTCCTGCCGGGGCCGCCACCGTCTTCATGGGTGGGCTCCTGACACAGCACCTCACCCGATTCATTGACCACATGATAGCGGGCGGTGCAGTTATCCACCGTCAGCCAGGCGCGGTGCGACCATTCGTGATAGGCCTCGTCGAGGGTGGCGAAGGGGCCGTAGTGCTCTTCCTCGTTCCCGTTGGCGATAGCGGTAAAGGTGGTGTCTTCGTATTCCCCCCCCGTGACCCAGTATTTCGTCATGGACTTTTCTTCCTCTCATGCATAGAGCAGTGGGTAACGGGCCGGACGACCCTGAGGCGCAACCTAGTCCGCCGCTCTCCTACGCTCAAGACTCAATTGGGGTCCAAGCCTCAATTGGCGGGGATGCGCCTTGGCCCTTGACGCGCGCGCGTTTGCGGGCGTCCTATGGCTCCGAAAGGAGCGTCAACATCCATGCCCTATTCGAGCCTGCGTGATTTCATGGAGCGCCTAGAGCGCGAGGGGGAGCTGGTCCGTGTCAGCGTGCCGGTCTCCCCTTATCTCGAGATGACCGAGATTGGAACCCGCCTGTTGGCCGAGGATGGGCCCGCAGTGCTGTTCGAGAACCCGGTGGATGGGGAGGGCCGTCCCTATGGCGTGCCGGTGCTGGCCAATCTGTTCGGCACCGTGGACCGGGTAGCCAAAGGCATGGACCGCGCGCGCGAGGACCTACGCGGGCTGGGCGAGACCCTAGCCTTTCTGCGCCAGCCCGAGCCGCCCGGCGGTTGGCGCGAGGCGGTGGCCATGATGCCCATACTGAAAACGCTGCACGCCATGTCGCCCAAGACCATAAGCAGGGCCCCGGTGCACGAAGTGGTGCTGGAGGGCGACGAAGTGGACCTGTCGCGCCTTCCCATCCAGACCTGCTGGCCTGGCGAGCCGGCGCCGCTGATTACCTGGCCGCTGGTTGTCACAAGCGGACCCGACCCCGAAAACGATCCCTGTGATAGCCCCAATCTCGGCGTCTATCGCATGCAGGTAACGGGCCGCAACACCACGCTCATGCGCTGGCTGGCCCATCGCGGCGGTGCGCTCCATCTTGCCCGCTGGGCGGCCATGCGCGACGACCCCATGCCCGTGGCCGCCGTCATCGGCGCCGATCCCGGCACCATCATCGCCGCCGTGACGCCGGTTCCCGATACCGTGTCCGAATACCAGTTCGCGGGATTGCTGCGCGGGCGCAAGGTGGTTTTGACGGATTGTAAGACCGTGCCGTTGCAGGTGCCGGCCAATGCCGAGATGGTGATCGAAGGCCATGTGTCGCTGAGCGAAACCGGGGAGGAAGGCCCCTATGGTGATCACACGGGGTTTTACAACGCGGTAGAGCGTTTCCCCGTTTTTACCGTTTCTGCCATCACCGCGCGGTGTGACCCCATCTATCTGTCCACCTTTACCGGACGCCCGCCCGACGAGCCCAGTATTCTCGGCGAGGCCCTGAACGAGGTCTTCATCCCGTTACTGCAACAGCAGTTCCCGGAAATCGTGGATTTCTGGCTGCCACCAGAGGGCTGTTCCTACCGCATCGCCGTGGTCTCCATCCGCAAGGCCTATGCCGGCCACGCCAAGCGCATCATGATGGCAGTATGGTCCTATCTGCGGCAGTTCATGTACACCAAGTTCGTGATCGTGGTGGACGCCCATATCAACGCCCGCGACTGGAAGGACGTGATGTGGGCGGTGTCCACCCAGATGGACCCGGCGCGTGACATCACAGTGGTGGAAAACACAGCCATCGACTACCTCGACTTCGCCTCGCCGGTGAGCGGGTTGGGCTCGAAGGTCGGCCTTGACGCCACCACCAAGATCGGGGCCGAGATCAGCCGCCAATGGGGCACCCCCATCCGCATGGAGACGGAAGTGGTGGAACGGGTAAACGAGAAATGGAGTCAGTACGGCCTGCCCGGCTCCGGCAAGCCCATATGGAAGTGAGGTGTGCGCGCGGCGGCCAGGGCCTATATAAGGGCCTATATATAAGTGTCTATACGTATATCGAGCCTTCACGGAGCCCCACGGAATCCTCATGACACAGCCCACCACCAAGACAACCAAGGAAACCGCCAACGATCTCGACCGTCTTTCCGATCTGGTGAAAAAGGCGGCAACAGCCGGCGCCGACGCCGCCGATGCCGTCATGTTCACGGGTGAGACCGTTTCTGCCTCGCAACGCATGGGAACCCCCGAAAAGGTGGAGCGCTCCGAGAGTGCTGATATCGGCCTACGCGTTATCCGCAACCAGCGTCAGGCGGTGGTCTCGGCCACCGATTTCTCGCCGGCCGCCATGGACGAGCTGGTGGGCCGCGCCATGGCCATGGCCGACACAGTGCCCGAAGACCCCTATTGCGGCCTTGCCGACCCCGAACAGCTGACCATCCGTATTCCCAATCTCGACCTTGATGACCCGCAAACGCCGGCCACCGAGGTTCTGGTGGAACGGGCGAAAATACTGGAAGAAGCGGCGTGCGCGGTTGCCGGCATCACCAATTCCGAAGGCGCCGAGGCCGGATGGATCCGTTCCCGCGTGGCCCTGGCGGCGAGCAACGGGTTTGCCGGTGGCTATACCAGCACCCGCCATTCCGTGATCGTCGAGGTGCTTGCCGGGGAAGGCCTGGACATGGAGCGCGACTATGAATACCGGTCATGCATCTATGGCGGCGATCTCGAGGACATGGAAGCGCTAGGCCGCAGCGCCGGGGAACGGGCAGTGCGTCGCCTGGACCCGCGTAAGATGGCCACTGCCAGGATTCCCGTGGTCTTCGACCCTCGCGTCGCCAACAGCCTCGTGGCCCATCTTGCCTCGGCCGCCAACGGCATGTCCATCGCCCGTGGCACCAGTTTCCTCAAGAAAAAGATGGGCAAGCAGATTCTGTCCAAGGACATCACTATTGCCGATGACCCCCGCCGCCCGCGCGGCGTTCGCTCGCGCGCCTTCGACGGCGAGGGACTGGCCAGCGAAAGGCGCGCCATGGTGGAAAAGGGCGTGCTGAAAAGCTGGTTCCTTGATCTTTCCTCGGCGCGCCAGCTCGGCTTGGAGTCTACCGCACACGCCACCCGCGGCACCTCGGCCCCGCCAGGCCCCAGCGCCAGCAACCTTTACATGGAGGCAGGCACGGCCAGCCCGGAAGAGCTTAGGGGCGATATCGGCGAGGGACTCTATGTGACCGAGATGATGGGGTCGGGACTCAATCTGGTGACCGGCGATTACAGTCGCGGCGCCGGAGGCTTCCTGATCGAGAACGGGGAGCTGGGCCACGCCGTAAGCGAGATCACCATCGCCGGGAACCTGCGTGACATGTTCGCCAATTTGAGCGCCGCCGACGATCTGGAATTCCTTCACGGCTTCGACGCCCCGACGTTGCGCGTGGACGGCATGACCGTGGCCGGAAGCTGAAGGGCGGGGCTATGAGCGGAGATGGCGCCATGAGTGGGGACCATGAGCTTCTTATGGCGGCCGTTCGCGAAGCCGGGGAATTGGCCTCATCCCATTTCGGCAAGAACACCCCGAGCTGGATGAAGAAGCCGGGCCAGCCAGTAAGCGAGGTGGACCTTGCCGTGGACGACCTATTGCGCCAACGGCTCTGTGACGAGCGAGTGGACTATGGCTGGCTGTCGGAGGAAAGCGCCGAAACGCCGGACCGCATGGACAGGGAGTGGCTGTGGGTGGTGGACCCCATTGACGGCACCCGCGCCTTTCTCGACGCGCGGCCGGAATATTCGGTCTCGGCAGCGCTGCTGCATTTTAATAGGCCGGTAGCCGCCGCCGTATTTAACCCCGAAACCGACGAATTTTTTGAAGCCGCCGCCGACAGCGGCGCCAAGTGCAACGGTGCACCCATCACCGTCAGCGCCAAGGAAGACACGGACAACGCCCGCGTCCTGGTGAGCCGCAGCGAGTTCAAGGCCCTGGCCGGGGACAAGGCGCTGACCCCCTGTGAGGTCAATTCCATCAGCTCTATCGCTTATAAGCTGGCCCTGGTGGGGTCGGGCACCACCGACGCCACAGTGACCCTGACCACCAAGAGCGACTGGGACATTGCGGCGGCGCACCTCATCGTTTCTGAGGCCGGGGGTATCATGACCCAGACCGACGGCACCGCCCTGGTCTATAACCGCCCCCATCCACGCCATGCCAACGTGCTGGCCGCCGGGCCGAGCTTGCACGCCATGCTGGTGATGGCCCTGAAGGAGGCATGATGTTCGGCGACGGAGCCGGGGCCGCACCCGGCGTTTCGTATGTGATTACTGTCTATAACAAGGCGCCGCACCTGCCCGGCGTCATCGACTCGCTGGTGGCCCAGGAGGGTTATTTTGAGCGCGAATTTATCTTCGTGGATGACGGCAGCACCGATGATTCCGCGCAAGTGATCCGTGAGATCACTGGGGGGTGGGACAACGTCCGCGTCATCGCCCAGGAAAACGCCGGCCCCGCCCTGGCCACCAATGCCGGGGTTGCCGCGGCCAGCGGCGATTTGATCAAGCCGGTGGACGGCGACGACGTGCTGGCCCCCTATGCCACGCGCCTTCTCATGGACATTATCGAGCGCCAAAGGGTAGCGCTAGCATTTGGCTGGCTCGGCTATTACGACTCCCCAGACAAGATCGCCTTTGCCGCGCCGCCCGACGTTTCGTCAAATCCGGGACTGGTCAAGGTTTTTGCAGACCCGCTGATGACGGTGATCGATAAGGGTTTCGCCGGGGTCAGCCATATGCTGTTCCAGCGTGACGCCTTTCGCGCCGCCGGGAGCTGTGACCCGGGACTGTTCTCCCAGGACCATTCCCTGTTCCTGCGCCTGGCCCTGCGGGGCAGGATCGCCAAGCTTAATCATCTGTTATGCCTGGGCCCCGCCGACGACCCCAACCGGGTGATGGCCAACAAGGCCCAGGTGATGCACGATTCCACCCTGGCCCTGGCACGGCTATTGCAGCAGAACCCGGAGCTGCCGCGCCGTTATCACCGCGCCGTCACCTGTACCATCGCCGACCGCGCCAATAAATGGGCGCGCCGCGAACTGGGCCGGGTCTCGGCCCTGGACCTCTGTTTCCTGGTGAATGCTCTTGCCAAGCTGCCGGGGCTGTGCCTGTCCCCGGACTTTCTTAGCCGTCATTGTGAGATTTTCGCCGAGGGGGCCGTTATTCGCTGTCCGGATAACACAGCGAGCGAGTAACGGTCTTTCCCGACGGCGTGGTGAGGTCGAAGGTTTCGTATTTGGTCATGGCCGTGAGGTGGAGAATACCCAGCGGCACAAAAGGCGGCGCCGGATCGAGCAGGGTCACCCCGTCTTCCGAGGCAAAGGGCAGCGCGCGGTGGCAGATCCAGTTACAGCGCGCGGGAAGGAACGACGCCTCTAGTCCGCGGGTGTGAAAAGCCACGTTGAGGGCCGTCTGCTCGGCCCAGAAATAGACCTTCTTCGCCAGACAGGCGCCGAAAATCTCCGACCAAATGTCCCAGTGGGGAGCGTCCGCCGTGGCCGCGAAGGCGCCGCAGTTGATGATCGGCGCGGAGGCCAGTTTCTTAGCCATTTTGCGGCCAAAGCCGGTCTTGTAACAGGAATACTGGAAATCGTAGAAACCCTCGTGATCGTAAGAGCGATCCACTTCCGGCGTCACCGCGAAGCCGTCGCGGGCCGCGCCCTCGAGGTAGAGCTCCACCGCGCCCCAGTCCTGGACCCAGATATCGCAGTCGAGCCACAGATAGATGTCATGGCCGGGAAAATGCTTGGGTAGATTGGGCCGTGCCGTCATCGCCTTGAACCAGTTATCCTCCGCCTTCGCCATCTTGTAGTCCCAGCCAGGATCGCATACCCGCGCGCCATGGGCTTCAAGCCAGGCGATGTTTTCTGAGGAAAGGTCAAGATCAAGCACGCCGATGGGGGCTTCGCGTCCAGCATCATGGTCGCGGATGGAGGCGATGAACTTCTGCAACAACCAGAAATACTTGTCGTTAGCGGCGGTGATGATAATGAAATTTGTCATAAACCCGTCATGGATCACATGTCTCAGGGCAGCGGCAGCGGTGATTTGCCGAGCCAGCCACGCAGCGTGTTGCGGCGCTTGGCCAAGCTCTTGCGGTATTTGGCGATATAGCGGTGGCGGCGGTTCCACGCCCCCTGCTCCACCACCATCATAGCCTTTTCACTGATGGTGAAGGTGGCCACGGTCCGGGCCAGCGCCGGGGTTCTGGAAGCATCATAAAGCAGGCCCATACCCGAAGTGGTGCCGCGCAGGATGCCGCCAGAAAGACCGGATGCGCTCTGGTTTTGGGAAAACCCCTGCTGCAGGGAAAATTCAAACACATCATGAAAGAGATAGGCGCAGCCGGCGGCAGCGGAAGCGCGCACGGCGTCGAAATCAAGGACGATCTGTTCGTTGGTGTGCTTGCCGTCAATGAGGGCGAAATCCACTGCCCCATCCAGATGTTGGGCGATCACGGCGCCCACATCCTGGGGTGCCGTTGCTTCCATTACTGTTACGTCGAGGCCTTCTTCCGATGCGATGCGGTTGGTCAGCGCGATCCCCTCCAGCGAGTTTTCATCGAAGCCGGCGTCAATGGCCACCACCTTCGCCTGGGGCGCCAGCAGCGCCAGCGTCAGGGTGCTCCAGCCGAAGGAATTGCCGATAACGAAAATGCGCTGGGGCGTGAGATCGGCCAACAGACATTCCAGGAAATAAACCTCGCCGATGGTGATGCCGAGCCCGTTGGTGAAACTGCGCCCGTCGCGCATGAGCCAGGTGAAGGGTGCCGCTGTGAAATTGTCAAAATGGCTAGCGTTAAGTCCAACCGCAATTTCAAAGCCCCGCTTTTCGTAAACGTCCACCAGTCGATTAAGGATAGGCATGGGTTCCGTAGATATAGTGGTTGTGGTGGCGAGGAACCGCCCCGAGGCGGCGTTGGGCGCAATCCTGTCATTCCCGCCGCCGCCATACAACCCGACTTTTCATTTTCATTTCCGGCGCGGACCATGTGATAACCACCCAGACACACGAATGAGGGAAACAGCCCCGCGAGGGCAACAGACGGCAGATGGAAACAAACATCAAGAACGGGAGCCAGAGGCCAGGGTTCTGGAAACGCCTGAACCGTTTGCTAAACAGGGCCCGCAAGAAACTCCTGCGCCGGGAAAAGCCCGCCGTGCCGCTGCCACCTTCCACCTACATCAATCCCGCCTTCGCCCGCCACATAGACAAGGTACGGATCAAGGTGGCCTTCGAGATCGGCAGCCGCGACGCCCGCGACGCCATGGCCATCCGTGATTTCTATGGCCCCACCCAAGTCTATTGCATGGAATGCAACCCCGAGGCCGTAGCCCTGTGCAAGAAAACCCTAGTCGGCGAGGATAATATCTCGCTGGTCGAGAAGGCTGCGTGGAGGGAGAGTGGGCCGCTGACCTTTTATCCCGTGGTCAAATCCTACCGCGACGGCCACGAGGAGCGGAATATCGGCGCCTCATCCTGTTTTCCCGAGAGCGGCGACTATGTCCATCGCGAGAAATTCATCCAGGAGGAGATCACGGTGGATGCAGTGCGGCTGGACGAGCTGTGCTGCGAGCTTGCCGTCCCCGCCATCGACCTTATCTGCATGGACGTGCAGGGGGCGGCGCTTCAGGTGCTCCAAGGCCTCGGCGAGAAGCTGAAAGACACCAGCTACATCATCACCGAGCTTGAGGTGTCACCGGTTTATGAAGGCCAGAGCCTGTTCCCAGAAGTGGCGGAATATCTGCGTGGCCACGGATTCCAGGAGATGGCGCAGGACATGCAGTTCCCCGAATACGGCGATTTCCTGTTCGTTAATGAAAAGGCCGTAAACGCCATTTGAACAGACCAGATTGGCCGGGTCTTCCCCTCCATGCTATCTTTCGCCACACTATTTTCCGTATCTTTCGCCAGACCTTCGGACCAGCCTTGACCAGCGACACCAAAGCCACATCCCATGATGCCTCCATGCCTCTTTTACGGCGGCTGGTGGGAGTCTATGTGCGGCCCTATTTCGGACGCCTGTCTCTGGCCGTCATCTGCATGGCCGCCACCGCCGCCATGACCGCGGCCAATGCCTGGCTCATGCAGCCCATGCTCGATGACGTGTTCCTCAAGCGCGACGCTGAAATGCTGATGCTGGTGCCGCTGGCCATTATCATCGTCACCCTGATCAAGGGGGTGAGCGACTACGGACAGGCGGTGATCATGAGCTTCGTCGGCCAGCGGGTGGTCACCGACATCCAGAAGGCCATGTTCACTCACCTGATGGCCGCCGATATCGCCTTTTTCAACAACACCCATACCGGCAAGCTGATTTCCCATTTCACCACCGACGCAAATCTTTTACGCTTAGCCGTGTCCAACGTTCTGGTGGGATTCGCCAAGGACAGCCTGACCCTGGTGTTCCTGGTGAGCCTCATGTTCTACCAGGACTGGAAACTGGCCATTATCGCCTTTTTCGTCTTTCCCGTGGCCATTCTTCCCATCCTTCGTATCGGCAAGCGTATCCGCAAGGTATCCGCCAATACCCAAGTTGAGATCGGCCGCTATATCACGCTTCTCGGCCAGACCTTCCAGGGTGCGCGCCATGTGAAGGCCTATGGCATGGAAGACTATGAGGACAAGCGCGCCACCGGCCTGATCGAGGAAATTTTCCGTCTCATCTACAAGGCGGCGCGGGTGCGCTCCCTGTCGCGGCCCATCATGGAGCTATTGGGCGGCCTCGCCATTGCCGCCGTGGTGTTCTATGGAGGCTCCCAGGTGATCACCGGCGAAACCACGCCCGGCACTTTCTTTTCCTTCATCGCCGCCCTGTTGATGGCCTATGCGCCCATGAAGAACCTGGCCAACCTCAACTCCAGCCTGCAGGAGGGCCTGGCCGCGGCGCAGCGGCTGTTCGCCCTGATCGACGTGGAGCCGAAGATTATGGACGCACCGGACGCCCGTGAACTGGCCGTGGACAAGGGCGCCATCGTCTTCGACAAGGTGCGTTTTGCCTATGCCTCTGACGCCCCGGCATTGGCGAATATTTCCCTTGAGGTTCCCGCTGGAAAGACGGTGGCCCTGGTGGGGCCGTCGGGCAGCGGCAAATCCACTATCCTCAACCTCATCCCGCGGTTTTACGACGTGGACTCGGGCACCATCACCATTGACGGCCATGACCTACGCGAGGTGACGCTGGCCAGCCTGCGCGCCGAAGTGGCCCTGGTCTCTCAGGAGGTGAACCTGTTCGACGATACGGTGCGCGCAAATATCGCCTATGGCCGCTTCGACAGCACACCCGAAGAGATTAAGATGGCAGCGGAGCGAGCCGCTGCCCATGACTTCATCACCGAGCTTCCCAATGGCTATGACACCGTGGTGGGCGAGCACGGCATCAAGCTTTCGGGCGGACAGCGCCAGCGTATCGCCATCGCCAGGGCTATCCTCAAGAACGCGCCGATCCTGCTTCTCGATGAGGCCACCTCGGCCTTGGACACACAATCCGAGCGTCAGGTTCAGGCCGCTCTCACCGAATTGATGGCCGGACGTACCACCCTGGTCATCGCTCACCGCCTGTCCACCGTCACCGACGCCGACCTTATCTATGTGATCGAAAACGGCCGGGCCAGTGAATCCGGAACCCATGCCGAGCTCCAGGCCGCTGACGGCCATTACGCGCGACTCTATGCCCTGCAGTTCGCCGACCAGCCACAGGAAGCGGTAAAAGCGGCAGAAGCGGCGGAGGCGGTGGCCAAGGCGCGGGCCTGAACCGCTCTAGGCCTGGGAACTCCCTCCAATGACCGGAAAACGCATCCTGCAAAACGATCTTGTACTCCGGTTTCTGTGCGCTCTGGGCGCGTTTTATATCCGGCTTTGTTTCGCTCTCGGCCGCTGGCAGGTGGTAAACGGCCACATCCCGCAACGGCTGTGGGATGAAGGCACGCCTTTTATCCTGAGTTTTTGGCACGGGCGGCTGTTGATGATGCCTTATTGCTGGCGTAAGGGGGTTCCCATCCACACGCTTATCTCGCAGCACCGGGACGGCCGCATCCTCGCCCGCATGGTAAGTCATTTCGACGTCCGTACCATCGAGGGGTCTTCCTCGCGCGGCGGCGGTACGGCCCTGCGCACCATATTGGAGACCCTGCAGGCCGGCGAGAGTATCGGCATCACCCCCGACGGGCCGCGCGGACCACGCATGCGCGCCAGCTCCGGCATTATCAGCATTGCCCGGTTGTCTGGCGCGCCCATCCTGCCTGCCACCTTTGCCGTGACGCGGCGCCGCGTTCTCGGCAGCTGGGACCGGTTCGTGCTGGCCTGGCCGTTGACGCGCGGGGTCATCGCCTGGGGCGAGCCCATCACCGTGGCCAGGAACGCTGACAAAGCCGCCCAGGAGGCGACGCGGCGCAACCTGGAGCGGCGGCTCAACGAGATCACGGCCGAGGCCGACCGGCTGTGCGGCCATGAAGAAATTGAGCCGGCGGAAATCGAAGCGGTGGAAACGGAGAAGCCGGAGGAACCGGTGGAACCTTCGGGCGAACGGGAAGGGGCCGCCTGATGCTGGCCTTTTACAGACTGGTTTCTGCCGCCGTCGGGCCTTTGGTGCGGCTCTATCTGGAACGCCGCCGCCGCGCCGGCAAGGAAGACCACGCACGCATGGGGGAGCGTTTCGGCAAGAGCGAAGAAGACCGGCCCGAGGGGCCTTTGATCTGGCTCCACGCCGCCAGTGTCGGCGAATCGGCCTCCGCCCTGCCTCTCATTGACCGGCTACTCTCACAGAACCCGGACCTTCACGTGCTCGTCACCACCGGCACCGTAACCTCGGCCAAGCTGTTGGCGGACCGGCTGCCACAACGCGCCTTCCACCAGTTCGTGCCGGTGGACCTGCCATATGCGGTACAGCGGTTTCTCGACCATTGGAGGCCCGACCTGACACTGTGGATGGAATCCGAGTTCTGGCCCAATCTGTTGCGCATGACGCGGCGGCGCGGCGTGCCCATGGTCCTAGTCAATGCCCGCATCTCACCCCGTTCCTACGCCAACTGGCGGCGCTTCCCCCTTACCATCGGACAGCTGTTGTCCTCATTCGAACTCTGTTTAGGCCAGAATCGGGGTGAGGCTGAAAGGCTGACGGCCCTGGGCGCGGTCAAGGTAGCCGCCCCCGGCAACCTTAAATTCGCCATGCCGCCCCTCCCCGCCGACGAAAAGGAACTCGCCGCCTTCAGGAAAGACAGCGCCGGGCGGCCGCTGTGGCTGGCCGCCAGCACCCATCCCGGCGAGGAAGAAATGGCCGCCGAGGCCCACAGGGAAATACGCCCCGGCTTTCCCGGACTCTTGACCATCATCGTGCCGCGCCACGTGACCCGCGGCACCGCCATTACCCGCCTGTTGCGCGGAGAGGGGATGAACGTGGCGCAGCGCAGCGCAGGCGAAGCGCCGACGGGGGAGACCGATATCTATGTGGCCGACACCATGGGCGAGCTAGGCCTGTTTTACCGCCTAGTCCCGGTGGTGTTCCTGGGCGGCTCACTGGTTCCCCATGGCGGGCAGAACCCTATCGAGCCGGGCCAGCTCGACTGCGCCATCGTCACCGGCCCCCATACTTTCAACTTTCTTGAAATCGTCGCCGATATGCGCGCCGCAGGCGTCCTGCTTGAAATTGACAGCGCGGCTGACCTGGCAAGCGCGGTGGGCGGCCTGTTGCGGGATCCGGAACGGACCGGGGAGATGGCGGCGACGGTGCATCACATCGCCGTATCAGGCGGCGCAGTGCTCGACCACCTCATGGAGGCTCTCGCCCCTTTTACCGCGCCTTTGATGGAAACAGGCGGAAAGAACGGGGAAAACGGCGGCGGTGGCGTCACGATGGCAGCGGAGACAAACCGTGCACGCGCCTGATTTCTGGGCCGGCGGCAAGGCCCAGACCGGGCCCGCTGCCCTGTTCTCCTTACTTTTGTCTCCCTTGGGATGGGCCTATGGTGCGGGGGTGCGGCTGCGCTTGGCGCTGGCTCGCCCGGCGCGAGCGAACCTGCCGGTGGTCTGCGTCGGCAATCTAGTGGCCGGCGGCGCTGGCAAGACCCCGGTAGCCCTGGCCCTGGGCCAGTGGTTCCAGGCCCATGGCTGCAACCCCCATTTTTTAAGCCGCGGCTATGGCGGT
>Ga0208278_1000439_pt1 | contig 22759 bp, 16 predicted proteins | sample ETN01SmetaG_FD_185794 | JGI IMG/M metagenome (GOLD analysis project Ga0208278, IMG submission 185794) | Marine microbial and viral communities from oxygen minimum zone, Eastern Pacific Ocean - ETNP2014F12-01SV259 (SPAdes) (version 2) | ecosystem: Environmental > Aquatic > Marine > Oceanic ...
GCCGTGGGGCGCGCGGGACGGACAGATGCCGGCGCCGCTCTCCCGGGGCCTGGTGGCGGTGCTCATGGCGATCTGTGGCGTGGTCGCCGTGCTGGGGGCGGCGAGCCTGTTGTCCTGGGCGTTTAATGACCAGTACCGGCGCTATGAGGATGTGTTTGAATGGGGGCTGACGCTGCTGTTGCTGGGGCACACCTTCGTCACCTATTTCGCCTGGCGGGACAGCGGTTTCCAAGCGCGGTTCACGATTGCCGGAACACGGTCCTTACTTCATAACCACAGAGAAACGGAGTAGAAAGAAAAACGGAATGGCTTTTATTCTCAGGCGCCATCCGTATCTGCATCACCACGGGCATCACGGACTTCCCCTTACCCGATCATCTCGCTCCATTCCTCTTCGCTGAGCACGGTGACGCCTAGTTCCGCCGCCTTCTTGGCCTTGGAGCCGGCGCCGGGGCCCGCCACCACGTAGTCGGTCTTCTTCGAGACCGAGCCCGCCACGCGGGCGCCCAGGGATTCTGCGCGGGATTTGGCCTCGCCCCGGCTCATGCCCTCCAAAGTGCCGGTGAAGACCACGGTCTTGCCGGAAAGGGGTGACTCCGTCTCGGGAGCGGTAAAATCGGCCACCGTGAGTTCGCCTTCGAGGGTGTTCAAAACCTCTACGTTGTGAGGCTCGGCGAAGAAAGCGGCGAGATCGCTGGCCATGGAGGGGCCGATGCCGTCGATATTCTCGAGATCGGCGCGTACCTCTTCATCGTTTCCGGCAAGCGCCGCCATGGCCGCGCGCCAGCGGGCCAGCGAGACATATTCGCGGGCCAGCAGGCGCGAGGTGGCCTGGCCCACCTGGCGGATGCCGAGAGCATAGATGAAACGCTCCAGGGGGATGGTGCGGCGGGCCTCTACCGCGGCCAGCAGGTTTTCTACCGACTGCGCGCCCCAGCCCTCGCGTTCGGCGATGTCACCGGCTTTCTCGCCGAGGCGGAAGATGTCGGCTGGAGAATGCAGCAGCCCGTCGTCCCGGAAGGCGTCGATGTGCTTGGCGCCCAGCCCCTCGAGGTCGAAGGCGTTGCGGGAAACGAAATGTTTCAAGCGCTCCACCACCTGGGCGGGACAGATGAGCCCGCCGGAGCAGCGGCGCGCGGCCTCGTCCTCCTCGCGCACGGCGAGGCTCCCACATTGGGGGCAGTGGGTGGGGAATTCATAAGCTTTGCTGTTTGCCGGGCGTTTTTCAGGCACCACCTTGACCACCTGGGGGATGACGTCGCCGGCGCGTTGCACCACCACGGTGTCGCCCGCCCGCACGTCTTTGCGGGTGATTTCGTCCTCGTTGTGCAGTGTGGCGTTGGCCACCACCACCCCGCCCACAGTGACCGGTTTGAGCCGAGCCACCGGGGTGAGTGTCCCAGTGCGACCGACCTGGACCTCGATGGCGTTGATCACGGTCTGGGCCTGTTCGGCTGGGAACTTGTGGGCAATAGCCCAGCGCGGGGCGCGGCTGACCTGGCCCAGACGATCCTGCCAGTCGAGCCGGTTGACCTTGTAGACCACGCCGTCGATGTCGTAGGGCAGTTCGGCGCGGCGGGCCACGGCCTCGTCATAGAAGGCGAGGCAGTCGGCCACGCGAGTGTGGAGGACGGCCAGCGGATTGATGGCGACACCCCAGGCATTCAGTGTTGCGAGCATGTCCCAGTGGGTGTCGGCATCCATGGAACTGACCTCGCCCAAACCATAGGCGAAGAGGTGCAGGGGGCGGGCGGCGGTGACGGCGGGGTCGAGCTGACGCAGGCTTCCCGCCGCGGCGTTGCGGGGATTAGCGAAGGGTTTGGCCCCGGCTTTTTGCTGGCGGTCGTTGAGGGACTGGAACTCGTCGCGGCGCATATAAACCTCGGCGCGCACTTCGAGGACGTCGGGTGCATCGGCGGGAAGGGTGGCGGGAATATCGGCAACGGTGCGGAGATTGGCGGTGACGTTCTCGCCGGTGGCGCCGTCACCTCGCGTCGCCCCCTGCACGAAGGCGCGTTCCTCGTAGCGCAGGGAGACCGAGAGGCCATCGATCTTAGGCTCGCACACCAGTTCCACGGTTTTGCCTTCATCGAGTCCCAAAAAACGCCGGATGCGCTCGATGAAGGCGGTGATGTCGGCTTCGTCGAAGGCGTTGTCGAGCGAGAGCATGGGTTTGGAATGGGTGACCTTGGCGAATCCGGAGGAAGGTTCGGCGCCCACGCGCTGCGAGGGGCTGTCGTTGCGGATGAGATCTGGGAATTTGGACTCGATGGCGGCATTGCGTTGGCGCAGGGCATCGTACTCGGCATCGTTGATGAGGGGCGCGTCCTGTTGGTAGTAGGCCATGTCATGGGCGGCGATATCCCGGGTCAGGGTCTTGAGTTCTTCGGCCGCCTCGAGCGGGGTCAGGTCTTCAACCGGCGGAGAGGCGGGTGTTTTCTTGGACGTTTTTTTAGGGGGCATGGCCTCAGGCCGATTGCAGGAGGCTGTCGGCGGCGGCGCGGGCCTCGTCGGTGATCCGTTTACCCGAAAGCATGCGGGCGATTTCCTCGCGCCGGGCGGTGGCGTCGAGGGTATCCACCAGCGTCACCACCGTATCCGTGGGCTCCTTGCCTTCCTTGATGATGCGCAGATGGCTGGCGCCACGAGCGGCGACCTGGGGCGAATGGGTAATGACCAGAACCTGGCGGCCCTCCCCCAGCTGCGAGAGGCGTTCGCCTACGGCCGCGGCCACGGCCCCGCCAACGCCGCTGTCAACCTCATCGAAGACCAGGGTGGCGGCGGTTCCGCTGTTCGCCACCACCACTTTTAAGGCCAGCATGAAGCGGGCTAATTCGCCGCCCGAGGCGATGCGGTTGATGGGGCCGGGCGGGGTGCCGGGATTGGTGGCGACCTCGAAACTGACGCGCTCGGCGCCGTGTTCGCCCCATTGGGCCTCGTCGAGCGCGTCGAGACGGGTGGCGAAGACGGCCTTTCCCAGTTTCAAGGCGGGAAGTTCTGCCGCTACTGACCTGTCGAGTTGTTTGGCGGCGGCGGCGCGTTTGTTCGAGAGCTCGCCGCAGGCGGCCTCGAAGGCATCGCGGGTGGCGCGGACTTCTTCGGCGAGGCGGTTGAGATTTTTGTCACCGCCGGCAAGAGCCTCGAGTTGGGCGGCAAGGTCTTCGCGCAGCCGCGGCAGATCGTCCACGGTGACGCTATGCTTGCGGGCGAGATCGCGCAGGGCGAAGAAACGGTCCTCGATTTCCTGGAGTTTGGTGGGATCGCTCATCAGTTGACCGCCGAAATCGTGGAGCAGGGCCAGGGCCTCGGTGACCTCTAGCGCCGCACGTTCGAGCGTGTCGAGGACCGGTTTGAGCTGGGCCGGTGCCTTGTTCGCCACCTTTTCCAGATGACGCCGCGCCGTATTTAGGGAGTCTTCCACGCCACGACCGGATGAGGCCTCGCCTTCTATTTCGGTGCAGGCGGCGTTCAGCGCCTCGGCCAGCTTTTCCGCGTGGCCCAACAGCGAGCGCAGGTCATCGAGTTCGGCCTCCTCACCCGCCTTGGGATCCAGTGTCTCGATCTCGCTCAAATGGTGGCGAAGCTCGGCCTCGCGGGCGAGGGCGGCTTCGAGATTACGGGCAGCTGCTTCATGGGCTGCCACGGCCTCGCACCAGCTGCACCAGGCGGCGGCTGTGGTTTCGGCCACGGCGGCGATGTCACCATAGGCGTCCAGAGTCTGACGGTGGGTGGCGGGGTCGAGCAGGCCCTGTTCGGCGAACTGGCCCTCGATCTCCACCATCATGCTGCCGACGGCGCGCAACAGGCCGACGCTCACGGGCTGGTCATTGATGAAGGCGCGGCTGCGGCCGTCACCCCCCAGCACCCGGCGCAGGAGGAGGTTATGTTCGGCATCCATGCCCTGTTGGGAGAGCATGACCAAGGCGGGATGGCCGCCTGCGAGGCGGAACTCGGCGGTGACAGCGGCCTGGTCGGCGCCGGCACGGACCAGGGTTTTCTCGGCACGGAAACCCAACGCCAGGCCCAGGGCGTCGAGGAGAATGGATTTGCCGGCACCGGTTTCGCCGGTGAGTGTGCAGAGTCCGGCCTCGAAGCTCAGGTCAAGCTGGTCGATGAGGACCACGTTGCGGATCGAGAGGCTGGCGAGCATCTGTTTTTCCGACCCGCTCTAGAAAATCCAGTCCCAAACCTGGGAAAAATAGGATTTTTCCTCTCCTTCCTCGCCGTCCCCACCTTCCTTTTGGGCGAGAATGGAGCGGCGCTCCACCTCCGATTTGAAGGTCTCGTGGCTCTCGAGCAGGTTATTGTCTTCAAGCAGAGTGTAGCTATCCCAGTACCAAGGGTTATTAGGGAAATTATAGCCGAGAACGGCGGCCGTCTTGCGGGCCTCGGTGACCATGCCCAGGGCGAGGTAGGATTCTACCAGCCGGTGCAGGGATTCCGGAATATGGGTGGTGATCTCGTAATTTTCAATCACGGAGCGGAAGCGGTTAATGGCGGCGAGGTAATGCTCGCGCTGGAGGTAATAGCGGCCGATGGTCATGTCCTTGCCCGCCAGATGATCGATGATGAGGTCGAGCTTGGGTATGGCGTCCTCGGCGTATTTGGTCTCGGGAAAGCGGACCAGAAGTTCCTCGAAGGCTTCCAGCGCCAGTTCCGTGTTCTTCTGGTCGCGCGAGACGTCGGTGATCCTCTCGTAATAGCACAGCGCCTTGAGGTAATAGGCATAGGGCACGTCCACGTGACCGGGGTGGAGATTGATGAAACGCTCGAGGCTGATGACGGCCCCGTCATATTCGTTCTTTCTGTAGCGGGCGAAGGCGGCCATGATCTGGCCCTTGGTGGCCCAGGCCGAATAGGGGTGCTGGCGCTCTACCTCGTCGAACAGCTCCGCTGCCCTGATGTAGCTTTCGGTCATGAGTTCGTTCATGGCCTCGTTATAGAGGGATTCTGCCGGCTGTTCGGCATAGATGATTTCGTCGTCGCTCTCGCATGCGGGCAGAAGGCTGCCCAGACCAAGCAAGGCAACGAGGGCAAGAACGGCTTTAAAGGAGCGTGTGGGGTGTGGCGTCATTCTGTGTTGTAAACGGGGGGGGGTCATAAACCAGGGGGCAGCGACAGAATAAGTATATCATGGACGTTGCGCTAAGGCGGGACAATATTATGAAATCCGCCGCCCTGGCACGGCCTCATATGGGTCCAGAGACGAAAAAATAGGAGAAATTAAAAGGATGAAAAAAGCACAAAAAAAGCCCCCCCAGAATCGGTAGTGGGAGGGCGGTTGCGCGGCGACCGCGTGAGGGGGAAAGAAAGAGGGTCAGGCAGTGGCGGCTAGCGTCGGCTCCTTGATTTGCGGCGGCGCGGCCACCTCGTCGGCGGGGGGGAAATTATTGCTGATTTTGCAGGGACACCAGGCCTCGTCGTCAGCGAACAGGGCTTCCAGCAGGCTACGGTTGAGCTTGTGGCCGGAGCGCACGCCGTGGAAATGGCCGATCAGTGGGGAGCCCGCAAGGTAGAGGTCGCCGAGGGAATCGAGAACCTTGTGGCGCACGAATTCGTCTTCGTAGCGCAGGCCACCTTCGTTGAGGATCTGGTCGCCGCTGATGACCACAGCGTTGTCCAGGGATCCGCCAAGGGCCAGCCCAGAGGCGCGCAGGTCATCCACCTCGTGGAGAAAACCGAAGGTGCGGGCGCGGCTGATTTCCGATTTAAAGGTGTTGCCGGAGAAATGGAAGAGATAGTCCTGGCGCGAGATGGCGAGGCTGTCGAAATCGATTTCCACGCTCAGCGAAAAGGCCTCCAGCGAACCGGGCGCTGGGGTCAGGGAGGCGAAGCCCTCGCCGTTGGAGACGGAAACCGGCTTGAGCACGCGGATGGCGCGCCGCGGGGCATTCTGTTCGATGATTCCCGCGCATTCGATGAGAAACACGAAGGGCGCAGCGCTGCCGTCCATGGAGGGAATCTCACCGCCCTGGATTTCCACCATCAGATTGTCGATGCGGCAGCCCGCCAGCGCCGCCATGAGATGTTCCACCGTGGCCACGGAAACGTTGCCGCCATCGCTCAGCGTGGTACAGAGCCGGGTGTCAGAGATACGGCTCCAATGGGCGGGGATGCAGGCATTGCCGCCGCCGATGTCGCTACGGCGGAAGATGATGCCGGTACTGGGTTTGGCGGGATGCAGGGTGAGGGAGATGTTTTCGCCGCTGTGCAACGCGGTGCCGCTGCAATTGATGGGGCTTTTCAGAGTCCGTTGCAGGGCTGGCTTGGCGCTTGCTTTCCTAGGGGACTTTTTTTTGTTGGATGTCTTTTTCATCTAAAATGCCCCTGTGGAAAATGACCGTGTAACTGGTTAAAACGAATGGAAAAACGTGAAAAACGGAAAAAATTTACCGAGAAATCATTGAAAGGTCAGTAATTCAATAAAACTTTGGTATCCCAATAAGTTTTCTTCCAAACCCTCTCTTTAAAAACATAAAAAAATGCTCTGGAGGATATGTATCAGCATCCCCCAGAGCACTCAAATCACTCTTTATTACATATTGTTACAACGCAAGTTGTTGAGTTTCCTTGCGATTTTCCTATTTTCAGTTGGCCTGTCTGCGTAGGAAGGCCGGAATCTCCAGCAGGTCTTCATCGCCCTGGAAGGTGGGTATGCGGTCCACGGTATCCATCCCGTCCAGTCTTGGCTGGGGATTGGGCGGGTGCGACTCCGCTGTTAACTCGGAGGCCGCGGCGGGAGCGGAAGTCTCCGCCGGAGCCGGAGCCTCCACAGATTTCGCAGATTGCGCCGGCCCAGCCGGTTCGGCCACCCTGACCTCCTTTGCCTTGCCCCGGGAGCCGGCCAGTTTTCTGAACATGCTGATGCGGCCCTGGTCTGGTTTTTTCTCTTCTTTACTGCCATTGGCCATGGCCGCGGCAGCGAAGGGATTAATCTTCGATGGCCCGGCCTCGCCCTGGCCCTCACCGGAAGCCTCTACCGGGCGCGGCGAGATGAAGGGCGGCTTATTGCGCGCGATCCAGGCCGGGATGGCGGCAGGCCCGCTCTTGACGGCTTCGGTTTCGGGTGCGTGGCCCGGCGGCGGGCTGATATCGAGCCCGTCATCAGCGGAAGCCGTTTCTTCCGCTGTTTCCGCGGTTTGCAGCGCGGGGCCGGGTTGGCCGGGACCACCGGGACCCGTGTGCAGGGGAAGGACCCCGCCCCTGCCGGTTTCCGCCGTCACCGGCTGCGCCCCGTGCATGGGGGTGTGCTTGTCACCGATGGCCGGCATTTCGGGCACGCTGTCGACCCTGTGATGATCGGTGAACAAATGCACATTGTCGCTGCCGGCGGCGGCTTCGGTGTCAATTCCGGTGGCCACCACCGAAACCCGCATCAGACCCTCCATGCTATCCTCGATGGCGGTGCCGAAGATGATGTTGGCGTTGGAGTCCACTTCCTCCTTGATGCGGTTGGCTGCTTCGTCCACCTCGAACATGGTCATATCGAGCCCGCCGGTGATGTTGATGAGCACGCCGCGCGCGCCCTTCATGGAGGAATCCTGAAGCAGGGGGTTGGAGATGGCGGCTTCGGCGGCTTCCAGGGAGCGTTTCTCGCCCTCGGCCTCACCGGTGCCCATCTGCGCCTTGCCCATTTCCGTCATCACCGAGCGGATGTCAGCGAAGTCAAGATTGATGAGGCCAGGCTTGACCATCAGGTCCGTGACCCCGCGCACGCCGCAGTGAAGCACCTCGTCGGCCAGATTGAAGGCCTCGGCGAAGGTGGTTTTTTCATTGGCGACGCGGAACAGGTTCTGATTGGGAATGATGATCAGAGTGTCCACGTATTGCTGGAGCTCATCGATACCGCCTTCGGCAATATCCATGCGGGTGGTGCCCTCGAAATTGAAAGGCTTGGTGACCACGCCTACGGTGAGGATTCCCAGCTCCCTGGCGGCGCGGGCGATTACCGGCGCGGCCCCGGTTCCCGTGCCGCCGCCCATACCGGCAGTGATGAAGGCCATATGCGTACCGTTGAGGTGCTCGATGAGCTCGTCAATGGCTTCTTCCGCCGCAGCCCTGCCGATATCGGGACGCGATCCGGCGCCCAGCCCCTGGGTGATGGTGGCTCCGAGCTGAATCTGGCGCGAGGACTCAGACTGGGCAAGGGCCTGGGAATCGGTGTTGGAGGCGACAAACTCCACGCCTTGGAGGCCCGAGCGGATCATGTTGTTAATGGCGTTGCCGCCGGCGCCACCGATGCCGACGACGGTAATTCTGGGTTTTAGTTCGGCTTCCTTGGCAGGAAGGCTCAGATTGATACTCATAACTTACTCCTTGTTGTTCTCTTAAATTAGAGACGTGTTGCCGACCGCATCCCCCGGCCGGGAAAAGGGGGCGGCGCAAAGCCGCGCAAAGGGTTAAAAACACTCACGTAGCCACAAGCCGAGGCGGCTGAAAAAATTGCCCGGCTCCTCCATCCAGCCGCGTGCGCTTACGGGCATGGCGGCGGTGTTCTGTTGGGCGTAGGCGAGAAGGCCTGCGCAGGTTGAAAAGGAGGGTCCGCCGGTAGCCTCGGCGAGCCCGTTGATATGCATCGGTTTGCCGATGCGGACTTTCTTGTCGAGAATCATGGCCGCGAGATCGCGGATTCCCTGCATCTGGCTGGCGCCGCCGGTCACTACCACCCGCTGGCCGGCCACCTTGTCGAAACCGCTCCTCTCCAGGAGGTCGCGCGTCATCTCGAGGATTTCCTCGAGCCGCGGCCTGATGATCCCGATCAATAAGGACTTGGGCACATGGTTGGGTTGGGCGTGGACTTCTTCGCCGATGGGGGGGACGTCGATATAGTCGCGGTCGTCCATGTCCGAGAGGATGGCGTTGCCATATAGCGTCTTCATGCGCTCGGCGTTAGCCATGGTGGTGGACAGCCCGCGCGCGATGTCGCTGGTCACATGCGCCCCGCCCAGCGGCACGCTGCCGGTGAAGACCATGTTGCCGTCGAAAAAGACGGCAAGGGAGGTGACGCCCCCACCCATGTCAATACAGGTGACGCCGAGGTCCATTTCGTCCTCGACCAGGGCCGAGAGACCCGAGGCGTAGGCTGATAGCACTATATTCTCGACCTCCAGGTGACAGCGCGAGACGCAGCTGGTGAGGTTCCACAGGGGGCCCGAGGCCACGGAAACCATGTGTATGTTGACGCCGAGGCGTTCGCCGAACATACCTCGTGGGTCGCGGATGCCGCGGCTGCCGTCGATGGAATAGCTGATGGGGATAGAATGGACGATTTCCCTGTCCTTGGGCTGGTGGGTTTCCACGCCGTGCTGGAAAGCCCGGTGCAGGTCGCCATCGCTGATTTCGTGCCCGGCGATGGTGGTCTCGATGCTGAAATTGTGCGAAAGCGGCTGGCCCCCGGAAATATTGATGATGACGCCGTGGATGGTTTGCCCGGCCATCTGTTCGGCGGCGTGGACGGCGCTGGCGATGGAATCGGCCGCTGCGTCCATATCGACGATGGCGCCACCGCGTAGGCCGTTAGCCGCATGATGGCCGATGCCCACCACCCGTAGGCCGCCCTGGCCACCGGCATCGCTGCGGGCGACGAAACAACAGATTTTCGTCGTTCCCACGTCAAGGACTGAGATCAAACCGTTACGCACGTTCCCCGTATCCTTTTCTGTTTCCGTTCATATTCATGTGTCACGGCCTTCTTCTTCGTGCTCGCGCAGTTTTTCCATAGCCTCCGCCGAGAGCTGCATCACCATCATGTCGGGCAGGCGAAGGTCGATCACCACCACGTCGCGGGTGAGAATTTCGTGACGCTGTTCCAGTTTGCGGAGTGTTTCCCAGGCCTGTTTCTGGTTTTCCACCGGCAGTCGCACACGAATGCCCGCATCCAGTTGCAGGTCCCAGCGCCGCCTCCCCACACGGATGGCGGCCATCACCCGTTTTTTTAGGTCTGGTCCGCTGGACATGACCGTAAGCAGTTCCGGGGCATGTTGTGGCGCATCGTCGCCGACGATGAGAGGAAGATCGGAAAACCGCCCGAGCCCGTCACGGGCAAGGATCATGCCGTCTTCATCCACCACTACGAAACGGCCCTTCCTTTGCCACAGGGCCATGGGGCGGCGTTCGGTGATGTGGACATAGATGGTTCCGCCAAGGCGGCGCTCGATAGTGGCGTTCTTAACCCAACTGATGGATTCCAACCGTTCGCGGGCGGTTTCCGGATCGAATGTGACGAGGGGCTGTCCGTAAGTCACGCCAAGCGCGGCTAGAACCGCCGCCCGCGTGGTCTCGGAACGCCCTTCCATAAGCACGTCGTGGATGATGAATCCGGCATTCGCCGAGAGGTTGATGGCCCTCCCCCGCAGATCGCGGCCAAGTTCCGCCGCCTGTTGCGAAAACAGCAGCCAGCCCGGCACGGCCACCACCGCCATCAACAGAAAGCCGAGCCTTGCTTTCCACAGAACGGGATGGCGCGTCCACAAAGGCGCCTTGCGCATGGTGCGTTTTGTGCGCGCGGCACGCGCGGAGGGCGCTTTTTTGCGCTGGTTTCTTCTCTGGGAAAAGAGACGACGCCAGAGGGCGGATGGGATCAGGAGTCGCATGCGGCCTCCTCCACCATCCATTGCGCCAGTTCGTCGTAGGAGATGCCGGCCTCGGCGGCGATTTCTGGCAGTAGCGATTTCGGCGTCATGCCGGGCTGGGTATTGACCTCGAGAATGAACAGCCGCGCCTTGCCCTTGCCGGTGTCGTCATAGCGGAAGTCAACCCGGCTCACACCACGGCAGCCCAGCGTCTGGTGCGCCAGCAGCGCCAGCCGCATGGCTTCCTTGGTGTCTTTTTTGGGCAGCGCCGCGGGAACGATATGTTCGGCCATGTGGTCGTCGCTGTATTTGGCCTCGTAATCGTAGAAACCTTCCCCGGCCCGAATTTCCAGAACTCCCAGCGCCTTGTCGCCCATGACGCCCACGGTGAGTTCCCGTCCCGGGATGTAGGTCTCGGCCATGACCACGTCGCTATAGGGCCAGGAGGCGTGCTCGAAGGGAATTGGCTCGTTGTTGCCGGTGATGATGCGTACGCCAACGCTGGAACCTTCGTTAAGGGGTTTGATCACATAGGGCCGTTTCATTACGTCGCCGGCCAGCACCTCGTCGCGGTGGACGATTTTGCTCTCGGGGCAGGGAATGCCAGCTTGTGTGAAGAGGCGGTTGGCCATGGGTTTGTTCATGGCCAGGGCCGAAGCCAGAACACCGGAATGGGTGTAGGGAAGCGCCATCAGTTCCAGCAACCCCTGAACACAGCCGTCCTCGCCGTAGTGGCCGTGCAGGGCATTGAAGACCACGTCGGGCCGGGGAAAGAGCTTGGGCAGCAGCGCCCCCACATCATGGGCGGCATCGATGGCGGTGACGCTGTGGCCCGTATTACGCAGGGATTCGGCCACATTGGCGCCGCTGATGAGGGATATCTCTCGTTCCGCCGACCAGCCTCCCATAATGACGGCCACATGCGTGCTCATGGCTGGACCTCCCCGTTTGCCGGTATGCCCAGGCGGCGGATTTCCCATTTGAGTTCGATGCCGCTGTTGACCAGAACGCGCTCGCGCACTTCCTCACCCAGCTCTTCGATATCCGCCGCGCTGGCGTCCCCGGTGTTGATGAGGAAATTGCAGTGCTTTTCGGAAACCGTGGCGCCGCCCTTTTTCAGACCCCGGCAGCCGGCCGCCTCAATCAGCTGCCATGCTTTCTTCCCCTGTGGGTTGATGAAGGTGCTGCCGCCCGTGCGGGTGCCGCGGGGCTGGTCTTCGTCGCGGGCAGCTTGGATACCGGCCATGCGTTCGCTGATTTCCGATGCATCGCCCGGCTCGCCCTCCATGGTGGCGGCGGTGAACACCCAGCTGTCGGGGATGCCACAGCTGCGGTATTCGAAGGCGAGGTCCCCGGTGGTCAGGTGATGAAGGGCACCGGCCTCATCCACGGCTTCGGCGGCTATGGTGATGTCCTTCATCTCTCTGTCGAAGGCGCCAGCGTTCATGCGCAGGGTGCCGCCAATGGTGCCGGGAATGCCACTCAGGAATTCGAGACCGGTGAGCGAGGCCTTGAGGCAGGCTATGGCCACGTTGTGATCGAAGGCCCCGGCACCGGCCCGGATTTGGGTGCCCATCACCTCAATTTTCGAAATCGATGTGCCGAGACGGATAACCACACCGGGGATTCCGCCGTCGCGCACGAGAATGTTGGAGCCCAGGCCAAGCACCGTGTAGGGGACGTCCGCTGGTTTTTCCTTGAGAAAGGAAATCAGGTCATCCTCGTCGGCAGGGTCAAACAGGACCTCCGCCGTACCGCCAGTGCGGAACCAGGTTTTTGCACCCAGCGCCGCGTTTTCGGTATAGATGCCGCGAACCGGGGGCAGGCGTGATGCGAGGCCGTTCTCGAAACTTTTTTTCATAGCGCTCTGGGTCATGACGCCCTCGCTGGTGTTTCGGGGCCGTTTCCGGTAAGCCGCGCCAGTTCCCGCGGCAGGGCCGTGGCCCAGCCGGTGCTGCTGCCCGCGCCCATGCACATGACCATGTCTCCGGAGCGGGTGATCCCGGAGATCGTCTCCGCCAGCCGGGCAGGATCGTCCAGCGCGAGAACTTCCCTGTGGCCATGGCCGTGCAGCCCCTCGATCAGGTCGTCGCGGCTGGCACCTTCCAGTGGTTCCTCTCCGGCGGGGTAAACCTCCGAAACGATCACCACATCGGCGTCGTTGAAGCAGGTGCAGAATTCCTCGAACAGGTTTTTAAGCCGCGAATAACGGTGCGGCTGGACCACGGCGATGAGCCGGTTCTCGCCACAGGCAGCGCGCGCGGCTTTGAGGGCGGCGGCGATTTCCACGGGATGATGGGCGTAATCGTCGATAACGGTGATGCCGTTTGTGACGCCGGTTCTGGTAAAGCGCCGCTTGACCCCGCCAAAGGCGGCCAGGCCCTCGCGCATGACATCGAGATCGAGTCCCATTTCCCGACCCACTGCTAGAGCCGACAGGGCGTTCTGTACGTTGTACTCGCCGACCATGGGCAGGAACATGTCCTTCCACGTGGTTTCGGTCTCGTGAGCACGGTCGGTGATGACCACCTGGAAGAACATGCCCTTGGAATCGCTTTCCAGATTGACGGCGCGCATGTCAGCCTGGGAGCTGAGTCCGTAAGTGATGATGCGGCGGCCAGACACCAGAGGGATCAGGCTCTGGACTTCCGGATGGTCGATGCAGAGCACGGCGAATCCGTAAAAGGGAATATTCTGGACGAAGGTCTCGAAAGCTTGGTGCAGGTTGTCGAAGGAGCCGTAAAAATCGAGATGTTCGGCGTCTATGTTGGTGACCACGGCGATGGTGGCCGGCAGCTTGATGAAGGTGCCGTCGGATTCGTCGGCTTCCACCACCATCCAGTCGCCCTCGCCGAGGCGGGCATTGGTACCGTAGGCGTTGATGATGCCGCCGTTGATAACCGTGGGGTCGAGGCCGGCGGCGTCGAGGATGGCCGCGATCATGGAGGTGGAGGTGGTCTTGCCGTGAGTGCCACCCACGGCTATGGACCATTTCAGGCGCATGAGCTCGGCCAGCATTTCGGCGCGGCGTACCACGGGAATCTTGGCGCCACGGGCGGCGGCAAGTTCCGGGTTGCCGGCGTCCACCGCTGAGGACGCCACCACCACCGAGGCCTCGCTAAGGTTTTCCGGGTCGTGTCCCGTCATCACCGGCACGCCGAGATCTGCTAGGCGCTGTACATTAGCGTTTTTCTGGAGGTCGCTACCCTGTACCGAATAGCCCAGATTATGCATGACCTCGGCGATACCGCTCATGCCGATACCGCCGATACCGACGAAATGTATGGTGCCCAGGGGTAGGGGAATGGCTTTCATGCCGCCGCCTCCCTTGGGGAAGGGGCCGCGTCGTCTGATTCCCGGCCCTCGCCGTTGGGCGGCAACAGCGCCCATGCGGTGTCGGCGAGCCGCGAGGCGGCGTCTGGAACCCCCAGCCCGCGGGTCGCCACCGCCGCGTCGCTCAGCATTTTGGGGTTCTCGAGGAAGGAACAGAGCATTCCAGCAAGGGCGAAACCCGTAAAGTCGTTCTCGGCCAGCACCCAGGCGCCGCCGCCGCTTTCGATGGCGCGGGCATTGGCGCTTTGATGGTCGTCCATGGCGAAGGGATAGGGCACCAGAATGGCGGGGCGTCCAGCAGCTGTGGCCTCGGCCACGGTGCTGGCACCGGCGCGGGTGATGACGAGATGGGCCTGGCGCAGGCGTTGCGGAACATCGTCGAAGAAGGGCTGTATGGTTGCGTCCAGGTCTAGCGTCTCGTAGATATTTTTTACCCTGTCCATATCCTCGGCGCGACATTGATGAGAGACGTTGAGCCGCCCCCGCGAAGCCGCCGGCATGAGGGCGATGGCGTCGGGCAGGACGCGCCCGAAGACGGCGGCGCCCTGGCTTCCGCCCATGATCAGGAGATTCAGGGTCTCGTCATTTTTCAGAGACGGGTACGGAATAGCGCGGATGGCGGAAATGGCGGGCCGCACTGGATTACCGGTGCGCGTGGCCCTGGCCCTGTCGCGTTTGCGCAGCCGCGCCACTTCCTCGAACGAAATGGCGATGGACCCCGCCATGGTAGCCAGCAGCCGGTTGGCCCGGCCCAGAACCGCATTCTGTTCATGGATTAGGGTGGGCAGACGTCGCCACCGTGCGGCGAGCATGGTGGGGACGCTGGCATAGCCGCCGAAACCCACCACCAGTGAGGGCTTGATTTCCCGCAACAGATGCCCGGCCTCGATTACGCCGCGCATGATCCCGGCCATACCGCCCAGTTTCTCCATAACCCCGCCCGAGAGCCGTCCGCTGCTGATGGTGTGCAACGCCACCTCGCCGGGAAGGTCGCCGAAGGAGGCGCCCCTGTTATCGGTGACAAGCGCCAGCTTGCAGTCGCGCGTGGCCAGTTCCAGGGCCAGCGCCTGAGCTGGGAAGACATGGCCGCCGGTGCCGCCGGCCACCAGCGCCACCAGCGGGGTGGCTAGGGCGTTATTCGAGGCGTTCATGGCGTTTCCCCCAGGACCTTGCGGCGCCGGGTCAGCGCCAGCACCATGCCCATGCCCAGCGACATCGCCATCAATGACGACCCGCCGTGGGAAATGAAGGGCAGGGTCATGCCCTTGGTGGGAATGAGGTGCAGGGATGAGGCCATGTTGATGATGGCCTGAAGGCCGAACTGGACCAGCAACCCGGTTCCGGCGAGAAGCACGAAAAGACTGTTTTCCTCCGTCAGGCGGCTGAAGCCGCGGACCATGACGAAGACGAACAGGCCGACGATGACAAGGCAGGCCAGCAGGCCGAATTCCTCCCCGGCCACGGCGAAAATGAAGTCGGCATGGGCGTCTGGCAGGACCTCCTTGATGGTGCCTTCTCCCGGGCCACGGCCCGTCAGCCCGCCATGCATGAAAGCCTCCATGGAGGTGGTGACCTGATAGTTATCGCCGGTGGCAGGATCGAGGAAGCGGTCGACGCGACTAGCCACGTGGGGAAAGGTGAAATAGCTTGCCGCCAGGCTGCCAATGGCCATCACCGTGAGGGCGGCCATCCAGACCAGGGGCAGCCCGGCCAGGAAGAACTGGGTGAACCAGACCGCGGCCACCACCACCGCCATTCCGACATCGGGCTGCATCAGCAACAGGGCAGCCACCAGAAGGAACAGCCCGCCGGCCAGAACATTTCCCGGAGAGCTCTTTTTCAGGCGTGCCTGGGAAAACATCCACGCGGCGACGACAATGAAGCTGGTCTTGACGAATTCCGAGGGCTGTAGGGAAAACCCGGCAATCGAGACCCAGCGCCGCGCGCCATTGATCTCCACGCCCGAGGTCAGGGTCATGACGAGGAGGACCAAGGAGCCGATGAAAACGACCACTGCCAGGCGCCGTACCTCTTTCGGCGAAAGCAGGGACACCGAGGCCAGAATGAAGGCCGCCAGCGGCATCAGCACGAGCTGGCGGTGCACGAACAGATCGGCCGCGGGCGGGGGCGCGGCCAGGGTGAGAAGTGCGCCGAAGGCCCCGAGAATGGCCAGCGCGCCCAGCGCCCAGCGATCCACGGTCCACCACCAGCGGCCGATGACGCTTGTATCGGTGCGCGCGAACCCGCTCATGGCGTGGTCTCCTTGCTGCCGGGACCGGGGGCGGGGCCGTCTGCCAGGTTGACGTCAATGCCGGCGCGTTTGTGGACCAGGGCGCGGAAGGCATCGCCGCGGGCCTCGAAATCGCGCCATTGATCGAATGAGGCACAGGCCGGGGAAAACAGGACTACCGGTGCGTCGCTGGCCTTCCCTGAGGCCTCGGGTTCGTCCGCTGCTTGCACCGTGGCCATTTCGTAAGCCCCGGCGAAGGCGCTTTCGAGATCGTCGCAAAGGGTGGCGTCGACCTTTCCCTGGAGGGTGCGGGAGAAGGCGTCTGCAGCCTCGCCTATGAGAAAGGCGTGGCGAATGCGGCCGAAGTAAGGGGTCAGCGATTCAATGCCACCTTCCTTGGCCTGGCCGCCGGCAATCCAGATGATGTGGTCGTAACAGTACAGGGCGCGGGCCGTGGCCGCGGCGTTGGTGGCTTTGCTGTCGTTAATGAAGGCGACGCCGTTGATGCGGGCCACCGGCTCCTGGCGGTGGGGCAGGCCGGGGAAGCTGTGAATGCCGTCGCGTATTTGCGGCATGGCGAGACCAACGGCGCGAGTGGCGGCGAAGGCGGCGGCGGCGTTCTGGGCGTTGTGGGAGCCGGGCAGGGCGGTGGCGGTGGCTATCTCCATGACCCGTTCCTCGCGGCCCTCGATGTCGTTGACCAGCCAGCCGTTCTCCACATAGACGCCACCCGCAGCCCTGTCGGCGCCGGAAACGGGAATGGTAAGCGCATCACCGCTGGCCTTGAGGTTTTCGAAGAGCCCGCGGGAGTGGGCATCATCGATGCCGATGACGGCGGTATGGGAGGCGCCCTGGCCCGCGAAGACCCGTTCCTTGGCACTCATATAGCCCTTCAGCCCGCCGTGGCGGTCCGTGTGGTCGGGGCTGATGTTGAGTAGGACGGCGATGTCGAAAACCAGGGTTGAGACTAGCTCGAGCTGGTAAGAGGACATCTCTAGCACGTAGTAGCCGCCGGGTCCGGGTTCATCCAGCGCCACCGAGGGCACTCCGAGATTGCCACCGGTCCGCGCGCTGCGCCCGGCCTGGTCCAGAATATGCCCGATGAGCGCGGTGGTGGTGGATTTGCCGTTGGTACCGGTGACGCTGATGAAGGCGGCCCCGGTGCCGGCGCGAGAGAGAAGCTCAGTCTCTCCGATGATCTCGCAATTCGCCGCCTGTGCCCGCGTCACTACCGGGTGGGGTTCGGGGAAAGTGTGGGGAATGCCGGGACTTAGCACCAGAGCGGCCATATCCGAGAAATCCTCGGCCATGAGGTCGGCCAGCGGCATGTCTTCGGCCCTAGCGCAGTTGCGGCAGGTCTCGTCGTCGTCCCATGCCAGCACGTGGGCACCGCTGTGGATCAGGGCGCGCGCCGCCGCCATGCCCGACTTGCCGAGCCCGAGTACGGCGATGTTGCGTCCCGACATGGAAGGAATGGCAATCATTTCTCCTTACCTCAGCTTCAGCGTCGCCAGCCCGGCAAGCGCCAGGATGGAGGCGATGATCCAGAAACGGATGACGATGGTGGGCTCGGCCCAGCCCTTTTGCTCGAAGTGGTGGTGTAGGGGGGCCATGTGGAAGACGCGCCGTCCCGTGAGCTTGAACGAGACCACTTGCATGATGACGGAGACGGTTTCGAGGACGAACAGCCCGCCGATGATGGCCAGCACCAGTTCATGCTTGGTGATGACGCTGAGCGTGCCCAGCGCCCCGCCCATGGAGAGCGAACCCGTGTCCCCCATGAAGACCATGGCCGGGGGCGCGTTGAACCACAGGAAGCCAAGCCCCGCGCCCACCAGCGCGCCGCAGAACACGGTCAGTTCGCCGCTGCCGATCACATAGTGGAGCTGGAGGTAGTTGGAGAAAACGGTATTGCCCACGAGATAGGCGATGAACGCGAAACAGGCAAACGCGATCATCACCGGCACGATGGCCAGGCCGTCGAGCCCGTCGGTGAGGTTGACCGCGTTGGACGCGCCCACCACCACGAACACCGCCAGCGGCGCGAACATCCACCCGAGATCGAGCAGGATGTCTTTGAAGAAGGGAATGGTGAGTCCGGTGGCAAGGGCGGGGGAGGCGATATTCATGATCCACAGGACCACGGCCAGGGAAATGGCTATTTCCAGCACCAGCTTGACTTTGCCCGGGACCCCGTGGCTCGAGCGCCGCGTCAGCTTGAGGAAGTCATCGGCCGCGCCCACCGCGCCGAAGCCCAAAGTGACGGCGATCACCGCCCATACATAACGGTTGGTGAGGTCGGCCCATAACAGGGTGCTTGAGACCACCGCCACGAGAATGAGGAAACCACCCATGGTTGGGGTCCCCTGTTTGCGGGTGAGATGATCCGCCGGCCCGTCGTCGCGGATGGGCTGGCCCTCGCCCTGGATGCGCTTGAGCCAGTTGATGATGGCGGGGCCGACGACGAAGCTAATGATCAGCGCCGTGATCACCGCGCCGCCGGTGCGGAAGGTGATATAGCGGAACAGGTTGAGGGCGCTGATCTGTTCGGCGAGGGGGACGAGAAGGTTATACAGCATGGCCGTGCCTCAATTCCCGTTGGCCGCCTGCGGCGGTGCGTTGTCGGGGTCTGTAAGCGCCGCCACCACGTCGCGCATGTGGCTGCCGTAAGAGCCCTTGACGGTAATCACGTCGCCCGGCTTGAGCGCCGCCTTGACCATGGGGGCCAGGGCAGCGGCGCTGACGGCGTGGCCACCGCGCATTTCCGCCGACAGGGCGTCGCGCAGGTGTTTCATCTCGGCCCCGGCGGTGAACACGAGGTCGATCTTTGCCTGTTCCAGATCGCGGACGAGGGAGGCATGGAGGGAGGCCGAGCGTTGCCCCAGCTCCAGCATGTCGCCGAGCACGGCGATGCGTCGCCCCGCCTTCCCGAGACGGGCACGGGAGAGCACGGAAATAGCGGCGCGCATGGAGGTCGGGCTGGCGTTGTAGCTTTCGTCGAAAAGCTCGCACTCGCCGCCGGCGAGGGAGAGAAGAAAATGGCGGCCTCGGCCTTCTATGGCTTCCAGGGAAGACAGGGTTTCAGCCGCTTCCCTCACGTCGCCGCCGAGCGCGTCTACCGCCGCCAGAACGGCGAGGCTGTTGATGATCCAGTGGCGCCCCGGCATGTTGAGTTCGTAGCTAACATCGGTGCCGCAGATACTGGCGCTGATGTGGCTGGTCAGGGGCTGGAGGTCGCATTCCACCAGCCTGGCATCGGCTTCGGGATGGGCGCCGAATCCGATGATGCGGGTGACGCCCTGTTCACGGGCGGTTTCGGCGAGCACGGGAAAGAAGGGGTTCTCGCGCGGCAGGACGGCGGCGCCCTCATCCATGCCCTGGAAGATTTCCGCCTTGGCTTCGGCGATATGGGCGATGGAGGCGAAGAATTCCGAATGCACGGGCTCGATACTGGTGATGATAGCTACGTGAGGACGCACCATTTTTGACAGGGGAACGATTTCGCCGGGATGGTTCATGCCCAGCTCGAACACACCGAAGACACTTTCGCCTGGCATGCGCGCGAGGCTCAGCGGCACTCCCCACTGGTTGTTGAGATTGCCTATGCTGGCGGTGGTGGCTCCCTGTGGTTCGAGAGCCAGCCGCAGGGCCTCCTTTGTGCTGGTCTTGCCGACGCTGCCGGTGATGGCGGTGATGCGTGCCGCGGTGCGGGCGCGGGCGGCGGCAGCGAGATTTTCCAGGCCCTGTCGCGTGTCGTCCACTAGGAGCAGGGGCCGGGAGTCTTCCAGGCTCTCGGGAAGGTGGCTCACCATGGCCGCCGCCGCATCGGCGGCGAAGGCCTTGCCGACGAAGTCATGGCCGTCGAAATTGGGGCCGGCGATGGCGATGAAGAGATCGTTTTTCTCCAGCGTGCGGCTGTCGATGGAGACCCCATCGGCGGTCCACGGCGCGGCCTTTTCCCCGGCGGTGCGGCTACCGGTGGCGGCTGTCACCTCGTCATGGGTCCATAGGGGGGGAGGAGGCGTGTTCATGGCGTTTTCTTAGTGGTTGCGGCGGCGGCCTTCGCCACGTCGGCGTCGTCGAAATTGCGCCTTTCGTCGCCGACGATCTGGTAGGTTTCGTGTCCCTTTCCGGCAATCACCAGCAGGTCCTCAGGTTCCAGGGCGGCGATGGCGGCGGAAATGGCCTCCGCGCGGTCGCCGATCTCGCGGATGGTGTCACCGCTTTTTGTCAAAATTCCGGCAAGGATCTGTCTGCGGATGGCGGCTGGGTTTTCGCCGCGCGGATTATCATCAGTGACGACTACCGTGCCGGCGAGGCGTCCTGCCACCTCCCCCATGAGAGGGCGCTTGCCCGCGTCGCGGTCGCCGCCACAGCCGAACACCACGTGCAGGCGGCCCCGTACATGGGGATGCAGTGCGCGTAGTGCGTTTTCCAGGGCGTCGGGGGTGTGGGCGTAATCCACGTAGACGGGCGCGCCATTGGCGTGATCGGCCACGTGCTGCATGCGTCCGGGCGCGCCTTCGAGATGGGCCAGCGCCGTCACCGCCGCTTCCTCGCTGCCGCCGCAGGCGAGAACCAGCCCCAGGGCGCAGAGCGCGTTGCTGGCCTGGAAATCACCGACCAGCGGCAGCAATACTTGATAGGTGTTGTCGTCGAGGACGATAGAGAGAACCTGGCCGTTAGGCCCCGGTGTCTGGCTTTCGAGGCGGATATGGGCGCCCTTGCGGCCAAAGCCCATGACCCTGTTGCCGCACCCGGAGACGATGCGCACAAGGTCTGGAAATTCCGGTGTATCGGCATTGATTACGGCGACGCCGCCCTCCTCGAGAATGTCCTCGAAGAGCCGGTTCTTGGCATAGAGATAGCTTTCCATGTCGCCGTGGTAATCGAGATGGTCACGGCTGAGATTGGTAAAGGCGGCGGCGCTGATTCGCACGCCATCGAGACGGCACTGATTAAGCCCGTGGCTGGAGGCCTCCATCACCAGGTGGTCCACCCCCCGCAGGGAAAGCGCCGAGAGGGTTTCGTGAAGAGCCACCGGGTCCGGCGTGGTCAGCCCCACGCCCGTGTCCAAGCCGTCGGTAGCAATAGTGGCGTGCAGCCCCAAAGTGCCCAGGCTCGCCGCCTTGCACCCCAGGCGCTCCCAGATTTGCCACGTAAAGGCGGCGACCGATGTCTTGCCGTTGGTGCCGGTGACGGCGGCGATGTGATCGGGCTGATGGGGATTAAACCGGGCCGCCATCAGGGAGAAGACGCGGCGCGGGTTATGGGTGGTAAGAATAGGCACGTCCGGGCCGCTTTGGCCGGGCATGGTGTTCTGCCCGGTAAGAACAGCCAGGGCGCCACGTTCCACGGCCTCGGCGATGAAGGCGCTGCCGTCGGTCTGAGTGCCGGGCAGAGCCGCGAACAGGTCACCCGGCCGCACCTTGCGGGAATCGGCGCACAGGCCGGAAACGTCCGGGTCCGTGGTCAGGGCCTGCTGGGTGGCGTCTGTCATGGTCCCATGGATCAGTTCAGAAAGAAGCAAGGCTTGGTCCCCGGGGCGTGATGTTCACCATCATCTCGCTCTGGATTTCCGGGGTGTTTTCATCAACGGGCGGAATTCCAAGCATCGGCGCCGTGCGGGCGATAACGCGGCGCGCCACGGGCGCGGCGACCCAGCCCCCGGTGGCGTATCCGAAGGTTTCTTCGGTACCCTTGGGCTCGTCGAGCATGACGAACACCACATAACGCGGCGCGGTCATGGGAAAAGCGCTGACGAAAGAGGAAAGAAGCGCCTTGGCGCTGTAGCCGCCGCGCGCGGATTTTTCGGCCGTGCCCGTCTTGCCGCCAACGAGATAGCCGTTCACTGCCGCCCTTTTGCCCGTGCCTTCCACCACCACCAGACGCATGAGACGGCGAATCTGTTCCGAGGTGTCAGGGGATAGAACGTGCGAGCCTGGTTCTCCTTTCTCCGGCGCGCGTTCGATTGTTCCGGTTTCTCTTTTGACACGGGGGAGCAGGGTTGCCGGATAAAAAAGGCCGCCATTGATCATAGTAGCGATGCCGGTGGTGAGCTGGATCGGACTGACGGCGAGGCCGTGGCCGTAGGCCACTGTCATGGTGTTGATCTTACGCCAGGGCGAGGGCACCAGCGGTGCACCCACTTCAGGAAGTTCGATGGCGGCGGGGCTGAGCATGCCAAGCTTGTGCAGGAAAGCGCGCTGGTTGGCGGTGCCCACGTCGCTCGCCATTTTCGCGGCGCCGATATTGGAGGAATAGATGAGAATCTCCGGGACCGTGAGCCAGCGACGTTTGGGGTAGTGGTCGCGGATGGTAAAGCGGCCGATCTGGATCGGCTCGGTGGCGTCATAGCCGCCATCCAGGCCCACAGTTCCGGATTCCAGGGCCATTGCGGTGGTGAAAATCTTGAAGGTTGACCCCATTTCATAAACGCCCAGTGTGGCCCGGTTGAAGCTGGCTTCGTCGTTGATGTTTACGGGGTTGTTGGGATCGAAATCAGGCAGTGAGACAAGCGCCAGGACCTCGCCGTTATGGGCGTCCATGACCATCCCGGTGCCGCCGATGGCCTGGTATTCTTCCCGCGCCCGCGACAGTTCCTGGTGGAGAATGCTCTGGACCC
>Ga0208278_1000446_pt1 | contig 22604 bp, 21 predicted proteins | sample ETN01SmetaG_FD_185794 | JGI IMG/M metagenome (GOLD analysis project Ga0208278, IMG submission 185794) | Marine microbial and viral communities from oxygen minimum zone, Eastern Pacific Ocean - ETNP2014F12-01SV259 (SPAdes) (version 2) | ecosystem: Environmental > Aquatic > Marine > Oceanic ...
AATCCAAGGATTTCGTATTTCGTCGATTCCCATCTACACATGACCTATGCTGAATGAATGTTTCGACAGTTTAATTAGCATCACCCCAAAGTTTTTCACAAAAATTTTCAACCCTTTGAGAAAACCCAATACAGGAGGATGGACAAGCAAAACAAAGAGGCTGGACTTCAAATCCCCAGAATCTGTCGTGGCACATGTATTCCGTGCGAGGTTCGTAAATCACTGGCAGGCGGCCAGGATCGAGGAGTTGGCCTGTTTTCCATCAACACCCTAGAAGCAGGAACCTTAATCTGGAAATACGATGTTGATGAATACGATGAAAGTGAAGCTCGGATGAAACTGTATTCACTATCCAGTCCTGAAGAAAAAAAACTCTGGGTGGAACACATTTTCGCCTGGAAGGAAAAAATCGTCATCCTTAAAGACGATTTGGAATTGATCAATCATTCTTTGAAACCAAACGTTTTTTTCAGCCAGCAGGATGGCAACATCAGAGCTCTGAAAGAAATCGACTCCGGAGATGAAATGCTGATCGATTACCAGCAACTTGGATCCTATCCAGAATTTTATCTAAAAATGATGGAAGAAGTGGGATCATGGTTTTCTTCCAGAATCCAATCCAACCAACGGGATTAATTTTCAGGGTTTGATGAATGTTCATTCGTCTTTGAATCAAGACGAAGATAGATTCCAAATCCTCCCAGGACCATTCCCATCAGCACAGAAGCAGCAATCCCCATTCCCCAGGACTGAATCCCGCTGAATCCTCCGAATTCAGGATCTGCAGCAAAATAGAGTACGATACAAAAACTGGCGTACGCTGAAACGGTGAATTGAGCTGATTGCAGGGTGGCAGCTGAAAATTCAGGTCCAAACTGTTTGGAAAGCATCCAAGAGGTTGCCACAAATGTAATCGGATAACCAAACAACAAACCTGTCAACGAGGGGCCTATCAACTTTGCCGCAGTAGCAATGGCAGCAACCGAAAGCCCTCCTACAGCAGAACGAAGGATGAGGATCATCCAATCTGCCGAAGATGACTTGGGCCTTGAAAAAACATCCAAATTCCTGCGCATCAAGAGTCCCACCAACAACCCTGCAGCCACTATGATCATGGCATTTATGAAATTTTCCTCCAGTCTCCCAAAGATCCATACCGCGATCAGCCAACCCAGACTTGCGAAAACAATACTGAAAAGAAAATCAAACCGACGTACGGCCTGTATATAAAAACCGGTAAACACCAGTACCCCACCAGTAGCAGCAAAACTCATCAACGCCCCCTCCGAAAGGAATTTCGGGGAGACTTCAAGACTGACAAAAAAATAACCGGGACCAGCATTCATCGGCATGGCCATCAAAACACTGGCCATGAAGGGACCCAGCCTTTCGGCCACCCTGGATACAAGGAACAAAACCAAGGCGATTGCCAGGGCTTTCCCTGCAAAACCCAGCACCAGTTCAAACATCAGCCACACACAGAGAATGGTTTAAAGTCAAAGTACTTCCTGACTTCATCAAATTCCGCTCTTGACAAAACGGGATAAAAGGAGAAACGGAGTCAAAGAAAGGTTGCAATTTCAGAGAGGTCGCGTCTTTTCAAATCAGGCACTTTGGCATCACCGGCAGGTAATCCTGCAACGAGGATCAGGAAAGGTCTTTCATTCTCAGGACGTTTCAGGCATCCGTTCAGAAACTTCATCGGGCTGGGTGTGTGGGTGAGGCTGACAAGACCGGAATGATGCAGGGCTGTGATCAGGATGCCTGTGGCAATCCCCACCGATTCGTTGACATAGTAGTGTTTGATTTTTTGGCCTTCTGGTAAAACTCCATAAACCCTTGCGAAAATGACGATCAGGCAGGGAGCCGTTTCGAGAAAGGGTTTCTCTGCATCGGTTCCTAGAGGGGCCAGGGCATCGAGCCATTCCTGAGGAGCTCGATTTTCATAAAATTCGCGTTCCTCCTCCTCTGCGTGGATTCTGATTTCACGTTTAAGGTTTGCATCTTCAACAACGACAAAATGCCAGGGATGCTGATTTGCTCCACTGGGTGCAGTATCCGCAGCTTTGAGACAATTTTCGATCAATTCCCTTGGCAGCGGAGAATCGGTAAAATCTCTGACGGTTCTTCTCCGATTTACATCCCGATAAAATTCTCCTGCACGACGTTGCATCTCTTCCATTGGATAACGTCGAAAGGCTTTCAGTGTGACCATGGACTTTGTCCTGTTATCAGACTTTTTCACGTTGCTATACCTGACGTTGAAATTATCACAGACTATCCTTCCGTTTTGCAGCTTTTGAGTAATATCTGATTGACCGGAACAGATCCCACCGTGTTGGAAGGACGGTCACCAGGATAATAAAGTACCCTCCCCCGGCATCGAGTCTTGGAAGGAGGTCTTGGAGGGGAGGGATGAATTCTTCCCCGGAATTGCCCATCCCAGTCCGGAACCCACTCTCCAACCATAAAAGGCCCAGATGACTTTTGGCTAATGGGTTGGGAGCATCCGGAAAAAATCATGATAATCACGAAATAGCTCATGGGTCCTGCGATCTTTAAAATTTTATTCATGCGTTCCTTGGAAAAATCCAAAACTCCTCCTTGGTAAGACTCATCATTTACTTCAATACATCTATTTTGAAAAGCTCAAAGCCACATGTTCCACAGGTCATGAAAAGCATGAAGCATCGAGAGTCGATTCCTGGAATGGGTTTTAAACCTCCAGAAAATCCCACAATTCAAGGCCTGAGTAGAGGCAGCAGATCACTCCTCTTGTGTTCCCTCGCTATATCTACAGCATTTTTCCGGTCAAACCCCTGTATCCCAGAATCCGCTCCAGCTTCAATCAGCTTTTTGACGGTTTCCGTTCTACCACGCTTCACAGCCAGCATTAGCGGGGTGTATCCCTCACTGTTTTGGGAATTAACATTAGCACCTGCATCCAGAAGTCTTTGGATGACTGGTTCATGTCCACGATCAGAAGCCCACATCAGAGCGGTCCAACCATCACGGGACCGGAGATTTGGATCGCTCCCCTGACTGAGGAGCAATTGGACCATTTGTGAGTTTCCATGAAAAGAAGCCCACATCAGAGAATTGAACATTCCCCGATCCGGATCAGCCCCATTTTGAAGTAAAAGTGCTACCAGTTCCGTCTGATTCTGTGATGCAGACCAAACCAATGCCGTGTCTCCCTGAGAATCAGTGGCATCCGGATTGGCGCCCAAAACCAGCAAGTATTGAAGTAGGCCTGGATTACGATAGATCACAGCCTTCATAAGCGGTGTGTGACCTTGCTCATCCCTGCTTTCGAGATCCTTCTCGGCCTTGAACAGACGTCGGAGTTCTTCGCTGTTTCCAGATTCTAGTGCAGATACAATTTCAGCAGGCATCTCAGGAATTTCTTCTTCTTCGTTTTTCAGTATTTCATTGATCCATTGGAGTGGAGTCTCCTCCCAGACGGTTTTCCAGAAATCCTCCTCTTCAATAACAGGAAGATTGATCACCATCACCAAAGCAGCCAAAACAGTGAGAATTACAAGTAATATTCCACCATGATTCTGTCCTTTTTCAATGTCATCCTCCTCAGAATGATCAGAAAGTTCTTTAACTACGCCATCAGGATCATCAAGCTCGACTTCACTTCCCTTGTTTCCAATATCTAAAACAGCAATCTGATCATCAAATTCCATGTCCTGGGTGTTATTTTGTTCGTGTTTCTCGTCTGCTTTAATCTCAGATGCTGTTTTTTGGAAGGACTCGGGAAGTTTCAAATTCTCCTCGGGTGTGGTGCCAAGATTCTCAGTAGGTTGATTTGGATGGACCTCTTCCTCGTCTAATTCAAAGGAATCCGTCATATCTTTTTGTGTATCCTGATCCACCGGTTTAGATCCTTCTGCTTTTTTCAGGATTTTGGAATCTTCCTCAGATCCAAAATAAACCCTGGCTTCTTCTAAATTATCCATTACTGGAAAACCTTGGCTTACTTCGATTAAATCCGCTGGACTTAATCTTTCGGCGCCAATAAGGACCAAAGGCAGGTCGAGACTTTGAAAAAACCCCACCAGTTTTCTCAGAAGCTCAATCGATCCTTGGCTCAGGACTTGCAAATTTTTTATATCGAGGATGATTTGATGTGCGGGTCTGTCAACAAAACTTCGTTTGAGAACTTCATAAGCCTCACGTATTTCAACCTCCTTCAAATCATCATGGATTTGAAGTAAGTCTATTTGACCACTGCTCTGACGGGTGATACGGTTGAGGGAATCAACCATGGTTTCGGGAAGGAATGTCCTATTTGATCGTTAAAGACAACAATAGACGGTTAAAAAATGACAGCAATGCGAAAATCTGGCAAGGAATAGCCAATGTTTAAAAAATGGACGGCATCATGGATAATCCTTCTGTTCTGGGGGACCTTGTTCGCCCAGGATACCTATTGGAAGGATCAACGCATCATGCAGTTGGAGGAAATCACTCCTCAATTGGTGGAAGCGGTGCAGCAGATGCATGAAAAAATCCGTTCAGTCGCTATTTCCAGCGTAAGTTTTGGAGACAGTCTTCCCGATAATTTCCGCAGAGTTGCCACTGCACGTATCCACCAAAGCCTGACCCAATTATCCCAACTCAAGGTCAGTGTTTGTGACACCTGTACTCAAATCCGAACAGTTATTGCCGGTAGTTATCTCAAAATTGCCCGAGGTATTGCTGATGATGATTTCCGCATCAAAACGGCAAAATCCCTGGATGTCAATGGCTTTCTGGACATTGCAGTCTTCATGACCGAAGACCGACAGCTTTCCATTGCACTAAATGCCTATGAAGCCAGCAACGGTGAGATTGTCTATTCCAAAATCATCACCGGAGAACCTGCAAAGAGCCAGAGCTACCTCCATGCATACCTGGCAAAAATGCAAGTGGGGATTACCCACAGTTCAACTGGAAACGCTGCAGTAACCCACTCGGCCATGCAGTTGGGAGTTGAATATATGATGCGCCTGACCTCAAGTTGGACCTTTGCTGGAGGAGGATCGGTTTTCAGTGATGACAACACCAATCTCACCACCAAGTATGAAAAATCAATCAACGGCATCACCCTTGACGGAATGGTGGGTTACGATCTTTTTGGTTTTGGCGGCAACCAGGCCGACGTAAGTCTGACCGGTGGTTTAGGGATGGTTTTCGCTGCAGCATTGAATTCACCCATGTATGTTAAAGGTGGAGTGAATCTTACAGTAGCAGAGCAACTGACTTTAGGATTTAATATCATGAATATGATGTCATCAAACGATGATACGTTTAAAATGCCTAACATGACAAACATCACCCTGGGATGGAAATTCTAACAGGCGGCATGAAGCGATATATACATTTTTTATTCTATCTCTCAACAGGGTTGTTGATCTTCAGCTTGTTTTCCTGTTCCTCGAAGACTGAACATGAACCTCCAACTGAAGAAGAACAGACGTCCACCCCGGTTCAGAAAAAAATACTCTACAGCCAGCGTACCCAGGGCGGGAAAAACGCGATCAACGTGATCGAAGAAAAACAGGGCCACAAACGTACTTTAAGGATCATCGTTCAGCGAGGAGACCTTAATTCGAACCTCGTTCATCCCATAGACAGCCCGAATTTTGTCATCGCAATCCCATTGCAGGATGCAACCTCCAAGCAGTTTGCAGAACAGACTGTGATTTTCGAACAGCAATTAAAAAAAGATGTAGACGAAATCCTCGGGAGGTACCTTGCTCCGGAACGTTTTAATGTGTCGCTCCTGGTCCAATGGAACCAAACACTGCTTGAAGAAATACAACTGCGCAATGTTCCTTTGGATATACCAATCACGGAATTGATGTCAGATGGAAAAGCTAGAACCCAAATGCTGCTCGAGGAGGTCGAGGGTCCAGGCAGTGCACTGGGGAACCATCCTGAATTGAAGATGGCTCTGATGAAAATCGAATTCAAGGTGCTTCTGGACAATACCCTTCCCGGCAACCAGGAAAAATTCATCCAGCAACTTATCCCGGCCCAAGATTTTTTTGATCAGACACGGGGGGACGTTTTGGCAATGGAACGCACCTCTTTTCCGAATCCTTTTTCAGACAGCATTGCTCCATACGAAGAGCAAGTGATTACAAAAAAGATCAGGGAATTGATTGAGAACTATATCGCCCCCGAAACCTATGTCCTGAATGTTGATTTCAAACTCCTCGACACGAATGAATCCGAAGGAAACGAAGAATCGAACACATCCAGAATGCAGATGAACATCAAACTCCTTCTGGACGAAACCATCCTTCCGGAAGTCGACAATTTCCTGAAACAGGCATTGCCTCTTTCCATTGATTTCAATCCGGAACAAGGCGATACGTTGACCATCGTCCGCAATCGCTTCCCGGAACAGAGTGCAGAACTGATGAGCCAGGAGCAACTTTCCGCTTTACGTGATTATCGGGTTAAGATCCTTGAGTCATTCAAATCCGGTGATTATGTTTCCGGTCTGGAATTGAGCGAGCAAGGCTTGAAAGTTGCCGCTAAGAGAGACGACAAAATCTTTCTTTTGAAAATGAAAGGCTCCCTCCATTTTCTACTCGAAGAAAAGAAACGCGCTCTGGAAACTTGGAGGCACGTTCTTCGCCTCAATCCGGAGGATGAAGAGGTGGCATCGATGATATCCAGCCTGAACTGAATATGGATCAAAACCCTATGAAGCATTCATCTTCGAGTTTCGTTTCTCGGACTATGCTGGGATTATATCTGATCTGTTTGATGTTCCTAATGCCTCTGCAACTGTTCTCACAGGAGGCAGAAATAAGTGATGTGGTGACCGAAACCGTGGAAAGTTCCATCGATGATGCATCAGAAGTTCAAGAGGAACTTGAGGACGATGCACCTCGTTTAGTCCAACCAGAAGAAATCGGCCCATCTCTTGATAAAGCAATCCAGAAAGGTGAACAAAAGAGCAGCCTCGAAGAACTGCTTGCCGTTCCTTTCGACCAAGTCAAGGATGGTGGTGAAGGAGATGAAACAGATGGAGATATCGATGAGGTTGCGGACAACGAAAAAGGTGAACTCCCGGAACCAACAGAACCTCAGCAGAGTCTTGCCGAAAAGAACCTGGAGGAAAAACTGGACATCCTTCTACAGGAGATGCTTCCCCAGGAATATGTTGGAACAACCGTCAGTATCAAATATTTCATAGAGACCGTTCCTGTCAGCAAGAATCTGAAAAGAATCTCGAAGATCAAACTTCCCGGTTTTGACAATCACGTCTGGGTCCCAACCAAGTCCAAGCAAATTGTCGGAATTGTCAACCAGACCAGAAGCTACACCACGGTTTTTGTCGTTGTCAATACTCCGATTTCTCCATTCAACATTGAAGTGCTTCGTCAGTCTTTATCGGAAAAACTTAAAGAAATCAATCTCCTCAAAGACGATGTTCTAAAAGTGGTTTATGTTCCTCACGCTGCTTCGGATCAAGTTGGAATTACTGCAATGAACCGAAATGCAGAAATTCCTGAAAAAGCCGAACCCTCTTCGAGTGGAAACATCGAATCCGGTACTTTGCCACAATCGGAAATGCTTCCAGGACTGGCAAAACTTGAAATGAGTGGGTCCAGTGAAGAGGAATTAGAAGAGATTAGAAAGAAAAAGAAGCGCCAAAAAAAATTAGATGAAATCGATATGGCAATGAAGATGGAAACCACTCGCTATCTTCTTAAGGCAAGAACTTCTTATCAGCAGGAAGACTTCGACAGTGCCATCACTGCCATCAGTGATGCCATTGAAGTGAACCCCTTTTCTCCTCAAGCCTACGAAATGCTTGGATCGATATATTATCGGTTGGGTTGGAATGGAATGGCCGTTGAAAATTGGCAGCATGCTCTCAAATTGGATCCCTCCAACGAGACGCTCAAAAAATACATTTCACGAGTAGCCAAATAGTGAAGGAACATTGATGCACCATTCTCTACAACCCCTAAGCTTGTTCGGTTGCTCCCAAAAAGGACCTATAAAACGTGCATGCTTGATACAGCTTTTTGGGCTTCTGCTGATCCTGATGGCCCCATCGGTTTTTGCCCAGGAAAGGGTGAAATCCTTGAACATCCGCCAGTTTGAAATTGAGGAATCGATCCGAAATGGTCTCAAGTATTACCTTGAACCCAGTGACTATGTGCTCCGGGTGAAACTCTTTGGTGAGGAAAGGGCGTCCAGCGTAGCCAACGAAGCTCTGCCCGGTTTTGGGCAGGTAGGTTTTAAACAAAGTGGAAAAGGTGAAAAATACTGGGAAATCTTAAGGATGCGTGTCGATCTCGTAATGCATAAGGAGGTCTCCCCATCGGTTAATTCTTACATTGGTGAAATTGTCCCCATCCTCAGTGGGCTGGATTATGAAAGGGGAGATGAATTCGTGTTTGTGCCGATCATCCCTAACCTTCCGGAAGCCAGATCTGATTCTGAAAAAGCAAAGGATGCCGTACCCGAAAACCTGGAAGAATCTCAACCCGGGGAAAAAGCTTTAGCAAAAATAGAAACCCCTGGTGACACCCATGAAGAACTTCCTTTTTGGAAGACTCTGGGGCCCTTCGAATGGATCCTTGCAGCTGTGTTGTTACTTTTACTGATTCTCCTGATTTGGACGCTTTTCAGCATCTCCAGGTTGAGGGCAAGAGAGGCCGAAACCCAGGATCAAATCCGGGATTTGAAAGACTCTCCCACTCTGCCGGTTCGGCAAGCCCGGGAAGAAAAAGCAGTCCTGGACAAAATGCAACAGGATCGTCAGGACCGTGTCCAAACGGCACTGGTACGTGATGAAAACGAAAGGGTGCTTCAGGAAATTGTAAAGAACCTGGTGGGAAGACCCGACTGGTGTCGTGAATTGATTCAGGAAATGACACGTGACAAGCAATCGATGGATCAACTTGCCACACTGATCGCCGTGCTGGGTCCAGAAGCGTCACGATCCCTTTTCCGACCCCAAATGACGGAACAGGCCTACATGGACCTTGAGCAACTGGCAAAAGAAGCAGGAGCCAATTCGGAAGACACCGCCGAGGTCTTGAAAAACATCCGGATGTTTTTATTGACGAAACAATTTCTTTCTCCGGAACAGTCCTTTGTGGATCCCTTTGGTTTCATGAAAACGCTTTCACCAAGCCAGATCTCATTCCTGTTGAAAAATGAACCGTCTCGTATCAAAGCCATCGTGATGGCAAGACTTGACACCGAAAAAGCAGCCACCATCCTACAATCCCTTTCACGGGATGAACGGACCCAAGTCGCCGTCGAACTTGGGAAGATGCATGAAATGCCGATGGAACTTGTTGAAAAAGTGGGTTTCAATCTCGCAGAAAAAGCACGGAATGTTCCCGACGAAAACAGCATTGCCGTCAACGGTGTTCGTTTTGTGGCGGATGTCCTGAGTGATTCGGATCCGGTGACCCGTCAGGAACTGATCAATGGCCTCAGGGTCTCAGACCAGCAGCTTAGTGCGGATGTCGAAAGCAGTTGTTTTATCTTTGAATCGATCCCTGTAGTTCCGAATGATGTGCTGAAGGAAGTCGTCCGTCAGCTTCCTCCCGATGACGTCATCATCGCCATTTCCGGTGCAACCAAGGAAATCAAGGAAGCCGTCATTCTCTGCTTTCCAGAACAAAGCCGGAAAGCCCTCATTTCATCACTGAAATCAAAATCTCCCGAAAAAGAGGAAATCCGAATTGCACGAAGGAAATTCGTCGATTCGATGCGGGAAATGGCAGACGCTGAGCGAGTCAATCTACGCGATGTCAATAGCGCGTATGCCAATCAGGCAGGTGTACCTGCTCTTCAATGAACTTTACTACTGAGTTGCTCAAGTTCTGAACTTCCAGACCAGAGTTCTCCTGTAGGATTCTCCTCCGCATACCACTCCTGAAATTTCTGCTGCGAATTGATGGCGGAATCCTGAGCATTTTTCTCGATCCTCTCATAACTCCCATCCTGTTTCAGGTTATAGGTAAAGATGTTGTCGGAAAGTATCAGGTCCAGAATTTTTTTAAGGTGTTCTCGAATACCTAAGTCGATGATGGGAAAAAGAATTTCAACCCGACGACTCAGGTTTCGCTCCATCAGATCTGCACTGCCGCAGTAAATTTCTGGAATACCACCGTTCTCAAAGTAATAGATTCTTGAATGCTCCAAAAATCGTCCGATGACCGATCGGACACGTATCTTTTCACTGACCCCTTTCAAACCCGGTTTCAGGCAACAAATCCCTCGAACAATCAGGTCCTGATGAACTCCAACATCTGATGCTTCATAGAGTTTATTAATGATCTTCGAATCGGCCACCGAATTGACTTTAAAGATCATTCCCGAAGGCCTTCCTTCCCGAGCATGCTGTATTTCACGATCAATCAGTTGATCCAAACCCGAACGAAGGCTGACTGGAGCAACCAGCAAATGATTGAATTCACGTTTATTCGAGTATCCGGTCAGATAATTGAACACATGCGTCGCATCCTCTCCAATTTCATGGTTCGAAGTGAGTAGTCCCAGGTCGGTATAAATTTTGGAGGTAAAAGGATTGTAATTGCCCGTTCCAAGATGCATGTAACTACGGATCCCATCCGTTTCCTGGCGGACGATGAGGCAGATTTTTGAATGCGTTTTCAGATGGACCACTCCGTAAATCACATGAGCTCCCACAGCTTCTAGCCTGCGGGCCCAGACAATATTATTGCGTTCATCAAACCTGGCCTTGAGTTCCACCAGGACCGTCACCTGTTTCCCCGCTTCAGCAGCATTGATTAAGTGTTCGATCACTGGGGAATTACTGCCCACACGATAAAGCGTCATCTTGACTGCCAGAACCTGTGGATCCTCTGCAGCAGCCTTGATCAGTGCTTCTACCGGATAAAAGGATTGATAAGGATGATGCAGCAGATAATCCCGATGGCGGATCCTTTCAAACAGTTGCTCTGCAGGAAGGCCATCGAATAATACTGGAGGGAAAAAAGGTTTATCTTTAAGTTGAGGTAAAGCCAGTTTCATCAACTGCATCAAATCTGCAAAATTCATCCTGCCCTCTGACCGTGAAACCGACTCCTCGTCAACCTGGCAGTTTTCGGCAAGCACACTGAGGGTTCGTTTCGGCATCGATTTCTCCACCTGCAACAGTGAGACGTCCCCGTAACGGATCTGTTTCAACCCTTTGTCCACCGTCTCCAACAGATCGTCTGCTTCATCCTCCTGAATCACCAGATCGGTATCTCGAATGATGCGGAAGAGCCGAATGTCCCGAATTTCCGTTCCTGGAAAAAGTTCATCGATATTGCTCCTGATCACATCTTCCAGAAAAACGAAGATGTTTTTTTTCTGCCCACTGACCGATTCTGGAATTTCCAGAAACCTCGGAAGCACATCCGGAATCTTGACCCTGGCGAATTTGGTTTCCTGGTTGTGACGTACAACCACCGCAAGGTTCATACTGAGACTGGAAATATGAGGGAATGGGTGGCCTGGGTCGAAAGCCATAGGAGTCAGAACGGGATAAACCTCGTTCATGAAGCGTTCATGAAGGTACTCCTTGATCGCATTGGTATAGGATCGAATTTCGAGGAATTTGACTCCACTTTTTTCCAGCAAGGGCCTTAACAGGGTCCAGACGGAATGCTGATCCTTGAGCATTTGTTCGGTCCTCCAATGAATTTCTTTAAACTGCTCTTTCGGGGTTAGTCCATCGGAAGTCAAACCTTCACTTCCGTTTTTGATCTGGCGGAGGATGGTCGCAACTCGGACCATGAAAAATTCATCGAGATTGGTCCCCGTAATCGAAAGAAATTTGACCCGTTCCAAAAGCGGATGCCGTTCGTCCATAGCCTGATCCAAAACCCGCTGGTTGAATTCAAGCCAACTCATTTCACGGTTGGTATACAGACTCGGTTGATTCAGAAGCTTTTCCTTTTTCCTGCTATGTTTTTTTTTGGACTTGACCGAAGAACGAACCGTATCCGAACTGTGTAATTTGAGGGTGTTTTCCAGAGAACTCATGAGATACCCCTTCAATTATGAATTGGCGTTTCATGGAGCCTATTGAAGATCAGGCTGCTTTGGAATCATGAAAGCCCAATTCTGCTCCACATTTTCCGCATCGTCTGCTTTGTAGCCACTCCCGATTGAGCCGGTGCCTCGTGATCTTCCAACAACCTTTGAGGCAACCGAGCCAGTAGCGAGCCTCTGAAAAATTGAGATTGTGAGTCACCTTGCCATCACAGCCGATTTCTTTCGCTTTTTTACGCCAAACCTGATCATGCCGATGCCCTGGGCCAACCAGGGCATGGGCAATTTCGTGAAGCAGAGTATTGACCACTTCCTGTTTTGGAGCAACTTTGCAAAAAGATTGAGAGAGACTGATACGTTTTTTGTGAAAATGACAACATCCTGCCCTCTTTTTGGCCCGGTCAAAGCGAAAAACCCAGCCTCTTTCAGCCAAACCGTGATAGGCCAGAAGTCTGCCTGCGTTTTTCCTAATTTCCTCGAGTGTCAGCATCCTTCCATGGTTGCTATGTTTTATGATTCTTTCCTGATCCTGGGAAAAAATGAATCTCTTGTATCTTAAATTGCGATTATGACCCTGTCCTGTGATTCTGTCAAACAACTGAAACAATGCTCGAATACTTCGTAAGATGCTTCTTTGCAGAAAAAGTTTGAACTCGGATCATTCCATACGATAAAAAAAGAACCAGGAAATCAGCTTCATGATGTGTTAATTTCTAGAAAAAATATTCATCCTGTTTTGTTGAATCGAACAATGGACCCTCTTTTTGAACTTAAAGACAAACTCATCCTGGTTTCAGGAGGAAGCCGCGGAATCGGGAAAGCTTTGGTTCGTGGATTTGCCGAACGAGGGGCCAAAGTTGTATTTTCAGGCAGGGATGAGACTTCACTTGAATCCGCAAGGAAGGATTTGGAAGAGGTCTCATCCGAAGTTTTTTCAGAACGCTGCGATGTCAGTCAATTCCAAGAGATTGAAGAATTGGTAAATAGGGTTCACCAGCGTCATGGTTCCATCGATGTGTTGGTCAACGTAGCGGGAGTGAACCGTAGGCAGCGTGCGGAAACTTATGTCCCGGAAGATTATGATTTTGTCATGGACATCAACCTCAAAGGAGCCTTCTTTCTCTCCACCGAAGTGGGACGAGCGATGCTTCAACGCGGAGACGGAATCCAGATCAATATTGATTCTCTGAACAGTTACGCACCAGTCAAAGGCATGGCCCCCTATGCCATGAGTAAATTCGGGATGGTGGGAATGACCCGATCCCTGGCCGCAGAATGGGGTCCTAAAGGAATCCGGGTCAATTCCATCGCTCCAGGATTCATTCTCACCGACCTTACCCGACAAGTCTGGTCCGACCCGAAGCTTCAGCAATGGGGCCTCGAGAACACACCCTTGAGGCGACTCGGAGATCCAAAAGACCTCGTCGGTGCAGCCATTTTTCTGGCCAGTGAGGCTTCATCCTTCATGACCGGACAGGTCGTTCGTGTCGACGGAGGGTTCAGCTCTGCGATCCTCTGGCCTGTCGAATTCTAAAAGAAAGACCATGAATCTTCATTCAACTCAAACGTTCCAAGTCGCATTCGATTCGAATTTCCGTGACGCTCAGGGTAACCCACTTTATCCGGATTTCGACCTGGAGGCCTTGAACCAGGAACCCGGGCTTTCCTGGAATTATATGGACCTCGGAGAAGTGGTCCAGGGAGAAGACCTTGAGGGCTACGATGCCTTGGTCTTGCTGCTTCCCCGTTTTTCTGCAGAATCGGTCTCTACTGACGGAAGGCTTTCCCTTGTTGCACGTTTTGGAGTGGGTTATGACACGGTGGATCAGCAGGTCTGTACTGAAAACGGAATCGTGCTGACCAACACCCCTGACGCTGTGAGACGACCAGTTGCTGTTTCTATCATGACTTTGATGATGGCCCTGACAGGAAGGATTTTCATCAAAGACCGAATCACTCGTGGAGGAGGACAAGCATGGTCTCAACGTTCTGGCCAGATGGGGGTCGGACTGGTTGGGAAAACACTAGGCTCCCTTGGATTTGGTGGGATTGCTGGAGAAATGTTCCGAATGGCTTCGGTTTATGACATGCGGCACATCGCCCATGATCCGTTCAGAAATCCTGAAATGAATCAGGATCTTGAAGTTGAAATGGTCGAACTGGAACAACTTTTCAGCGAATCCGACATCCTCTGCATCAATTGTGATCTCAACACAGAAACCGAGAAAATCGTGGATTCAAGACTGCTTTCACTGATGAAACCCACGGCTTTTTTGATCAACACGGCAAGGGGACCCATCGTCAATCAGAAAGATCTGACCGAGTTCCTTCAGCAGGGAAAAATCGCCGGAGCCGGATTGGATGTCTTGGAAAAAGAACCTCCTGACCTTGATGATCCGATACTCGCCTTGGAAAATGTGATTCTTGCCCCACATGCACTTGCCTGGACCGATCAGCTTTTTGCTGCAATTGGAAGATCCGTGGTTGAATCGGTACTGTCCATGAAAAACGGAAAGACTCCACAAAACCCGGTCAACCGGGAGGTCCTCCAAAAAACCCTCTTCCTGCAAAAGCTGGATCATTATCAACAGCAGTTGAATCCCAATTCCTGAATGCGAAGATGACGGACTACAGCTTTCTAACAAAACTTCAATCCGGGGAAGCATGCTACGGCATGATGGCTTTTGAGTTCATGACTCCGGGACTTCCCTCCATCGTCAAGGAATGTGGGGCAGATTTTCTGATCCTGGACACCGAACACAGCGGTTGTGGTATCGAAACGATCAAGCAGCAGGTTGCCTCGGCACGTGGTCTGGATCTTTATCCGATCGCAAGGGTGACCGGCAGCCACTATCATTTGATTGCACCGATGCTTGATGCCGGAGCCAAAGGGATCATGGTTCCTTCGGTTTCATCTGCAAAAGAAGCAGAAAAAATTGCACAGTTCTGCCGTTACCGTCCTGAAGGAACAAGGGGACTGGGACTGAACCTGGCCCATGATCATTACACTGCCGGAGAACCCCTTGAGAAGCTAAAAAAAGCCAACTCAGAAAATATCGTGATCATCCAGATTGAAACCCGGGAAGGGCTTGAAGAGGTGGAACAGATTATGGCACTTCCCGGAGTCGATGTGGCCTGGCTGGGGCATTTTGATCTTACCGACTCGTTAGGGATCCCTGGACAGTTCGACCATCCTGAATTTCAATCTGCCGTGGACCGAATTGTGGACGCGTGCATCAAAAACGGAAAAGCTGCTGGATTTCTCGACATGAATCCCGAACGTGTGAAGAACTTCCGGGAAAGAGGATACCAACTGCTTGGCTACGGTCATGACGTCATGGTCTTCCAGCAGGCTCTTAGGCAGGGGCTCAGTCAAATCCGTGGAAAAGAAAACTAGCAGGAAGCTCCTCTTTTTCAATCCTCCTTGATAATTTCAAGTTTCTTAAAGTAATTGTTTCTGAGCTCAGGGTCATATGGGGAATTGACGGTTAGGGGTATAAAAAGGGAAGGAAACATTGTGATTTTTTTTAGGTTCAAAAAGTCACATACAAATTGCAACAGGTCATGGCGGTGATCAAACTACCTCAATCCTCTATCCAGGGCTCTGGATTTTCAGAGGGAATAAGCCTCATGGAGGAAAAACATTTTGAACGGATTCATCATGAACTCCACCCCATTGACCAATCATCAGGAACTTGATGGCACTTCCACCCGGTTTATCTCCCCTTCAATGCTATTATAGAATTCCCTAGATGCAAATTGAGGATTTCCTTATTTTGATCAAATTTCCTTCAAATCCCCACTGATGTCTGGAATCCTCTTCGGGCTTTTGGGCGGAAGTTTTATTGGTGTTTCCGATTGTGTTGCGCGTTTCACCGCTCAGCGTACTTCTCTGAGTGTCCTGATTCTTTTTGTGATGGGCTTCTCAACCACCCTCATGACGACCTGGTTCATAGCCTCAGGAGACTGGCCCCGCTGGCACTTATACAGCTGGTCCGTTTCGATGCTTTCGGGATTCCTCAATCTTGGAGCCCTGCTTTTTCTCTACCGGGCTCTGGCTCGAGGACCGGTTTCGGTGGCATCTCCAGCAGCCTCCACCTTTTCGGTGATGCTGGTGGCCCTCAACGCCCTAGCAGGAGAACCCTTCAGTTGGCAGCAGATCGCCTCGGTCTTCATTGTTTTCATCGGGATTGCAATGCTTGCCCGTCCCAGCACCGGCAGCACCGTGCATGAAAACTACAGCCCTGCCTGGCTGCGTACCACGGCACTTTTGGGATTAGGCACTGGCGCCTGTATCTCCCTGCGGTTTTTTTTCGCCCAGGAAGCCGTTGTTTTTTTGGGTCCGATCCATTCGCTTTACCTGAACCGTCTGGCCGCACTGTCGAGTGTGATCCTGCTGATGAGCTGGGAACAGTTGAACCAAAAACCAAGAAACTGGCCAAGCGGTCCAGTGCTGAAGCTGGTGATCCTGCAGTCTCTCCTTGAAATGCTGGCCCTTGGAGCTTTCCTTTACGGTTCAACAGGAGATGGACGGGTAGGGGCCTCGATAGGATTTTCCGCTTTTTCTGCTGTCACCGCACTCAGTGCCTGGATCTGGCTCAAGGAACGGGTTGATCCGCATCGCATCCTCTGGATTGCAATCATCATTGGTGCCATCTGGATCGCTATTTTGTATGCGCCCTAGACAAAACAAAACCCCATGAAATGGATCCTGGAAGGAAACTAAAGACCTTGATATGATTCTTCAATTAGGCGAATTAACGATTGATGCAAAGCCAATCCATGGCTTGTTCTTAAGAAAATTCAGGAGGATTTGAAATGGAAAAAGAATTTGAAGGAAAAACAGCCCTTGTCACCGGAGGATCGCGTGGAATCGGCCGGGCCGTCTGTCTAGATCTGGCTCAATCCGGTGCTAAAGTGGCCGTTAATTTCACCTTGAATGCCTCTGCCGCAGAGAAAACGGTGGAAATGATCAGAAATCAAGGTGGAGAGGCTTTCGCTGTCAGAGCGGATGTCTCTCGTCCCGTTGAAGTCCAGAGTATGGTGTCTCAGGTGGAAGAAACCCATGGCCCCGTGAACTTGCTGGTGACCAGCGCAGGCATCGTCCGCAGGGAAAGCCATGAAACGCTGACTTATGAGATTTGGAAGGAGATCATGGAAGTCAACATGGATGGCACCTTCCTCCCGGTGATGGCACTCAAGGATGGTATGCTCGAACGTGGATTTGGAAGAATCGTCTGCATTGCTTCGATTGCCGGGCTTCGTCCTCGGCCAAACAACATTGCCTATAGCGCCTCCAAAGCAGGAGTAATCGGATTCGTGAGAAGCTGTTCCGAGGCACTTGCACCTAAGATTCGAATCAATTGCCTCGCTCCAGGTTTGATCGAGACCGAAATGATCAGCACTCTGGATCCAGAAAAACGCAAGGCGATGATCCAGGCAACTCCTATTCCAAGAACAGGAACCCCAAAGGAGATGTCGAATGTCGTCCATTTTCTTCTCAGCGAAAAGGCGAGTTTCGTGACAGGACAAACCTATGTTGCAGACGGAGGAAGAGTCACCCTCCCTTGAAATGACGAATCTTTTCTTCTTTAGTGATACATGAGATAAATAATGGTGTTCACTTCCGTTGGTTTGAAAAACGATAAATAATGATGGGCCTGCTTAGATCATTAAGACTTAAGGCATGAAAAAACACTTCAAAGCTCTCAGTTTCGATGTATTTGGAACGGTGGTAGACTGGCGTTCAAGCATCATTGCTGAAGGCAAGCAACTGAACGCCCAGTGGGGATGGGGATTGAACTGGGAAGACTTTGCAGACCGATGGAGAGAACTCTACCAGCCATCCATGGAGGAAGTCCGAACCGGAAGGCGAGACTGGGTCATTCTCGATACCCTTCACCGTGAAAGTCTGTTGCAATTGCTTCAAGAATTCGGGTGTGAAGGAGTGAGTGAAGACCGTATTGATCACATCAACCGCATGTGGCATCGCCTGAAACCATGGCCTGATGTGGTAGAAGGGATGGAGCGTTTGAGGAAAAACTACATCCTGGCAACCCTCTCCAACGGGAATGTGGCATTATTGGTTAACATGGCGAAATTTAGTGGCCTTCCCTGGGATGCGGTTTTGGGTGCGGAAGTGGCCCAAAGTTTCAAACCGATGCCGGAAGCCTATCGAACCACTACTAGAATGCTGGGTTTGGCACCTGAGGAGTGTATGATGGTCGCTGCTCACAACCAGGACCTGCAGGCTGCGTCCAGACTGGGTTTTCAAACGGCCTTTGTCTCCAGACCACTGGAATATGGCCCAGAGCAGAAAACCGACCTTGAGGCACAAGGAGACTATAACATCGTGGCTGATGATTTCATCCACCTTGCACAACAATTGTACTGTTGAAATGAAAATTCTAGAAGAACAGAGGGTGCTGATCACAGGTGCTGGAAGCGGTATCGGCAAGGTGATGGCTGAATACTTTGAAAAGTCAGGAGCGCAGATTTGGATCTGTGATGCCGATGAAAAAATTCTGGCCCAGTGCCTCCAAGAACATCCCGCCTGGCATGGTGCTCATTGCGATGTTTCCGATGAGGATTCCGTGAACCGTCTTTTCGAGAAAATGACACAGAGTTTCGGAGGGCTTGAAATCCTCGTCAACAATGCAGGCATTGCCGGTCCTACTGCCCCGGTGGAGGAGATCGACCCCGAAGAATGGCGTCGTTCGGTCGGAGTCAACCTCAATGGTGCCTTCTACTGCACTCACCTGGCGGTGCCTTTGTTGAAATCGACGGATCAGGCGTCCATCATCAACATCTCCTCGGTGGCAGGCCGCTTAGGTTTTGCCCTCAGGCTTCCCTATGCCTCAACCAAATGGGCTATCATTGGCTTCACTGAAAGCCTGGCCAAGGAACTCGGTCCTTCAGGAATACGTGTCAACGCATTGCTTCCTGGCATCGTCGAAGGACCTCGTATCGAAGGAGTGTTCCATGCCAGAGCTGAAAGCGAGGGAATCGGGTATGAGGCCGTTAAACAAAGAATTTTGAACAATGTTTCCATGAAACGCATGGTTTCCGCAAAAGATGTTGCTGAAATGGCCGTCTTTCTCTGCTCCAGCGCTGGGAAAAACATTTCCGGACAGTCCATCAGTGTTTGTGGAAACGTCGAAAACATATAAAAGGAATCCCATGGCAGAATCCAGAAAAGTCATCATCACCTGTGCCGTCACCGGGTCGATACACACGCCGACGATGTCCCCGAACCTCCCTGTCACCCCGGCAGAGATTGCAGAAGCCGGAATTCAGGCAGCCCAAGCAGGGGCCGCAATTCTCCACCTTCACGCCAGGAATCCGGAAGATGGAAGGCCGACTCAGGATCCATCGGTCTTTGCTGAATTCCTGCCCGTGATTCATGAGGGCTGTGATGCGGTGATCAATATCACTACCGGTGGAAGTGCTTACATGACCGTGGATGAACGTCTTCAACCAGCACTGAAATTCGGCCCAGAGGTTGCGTCACTGAACATGGGTTCCATGAACTTTGGTCTCTTCCCGATGCTCAGACGGTTCCCGGAGTTCCAGCACGAGTGGGAAAGGGAACACCTGGAAAACAGCCGCAGCCTGGTCTTCCGGAATACTTATGCGGACATCGAGAAAATCGTCAGCTCGTGCAAAGCCAACGGCAGTCGTTTCGAATTCGAATGCTATGACGTCGGACATCTTTACAACCTCTCCCATTTTCTTGAGAGCAAACTCGTAGAACCTCCGTTGTTCATTCAACTCGTGCTCGGAATTCTGGGAGGGATTGGAGGAGAAGCGGAACATCTGATGCACATGAAACAAACCGCCGACCGGCTTTTCGGGGATGATTATCAGTGGTCCATCCTCGGAGCAGGACGCCAACAGATTCCTTTGGCGACCATTGGTGCAGCCATGGGCTCCAACGTCCGCGTCGGCCTGGAGGATTCGCTTTGGGACGGCCCCGGCACCCTGGCGGCCTCCAACGCAGCACAGGTGAAAAGAATCCGGACGGTTCTTGAGGCTATGCACTACCAAGTGGCCACTCCCGATGAAGCACGACAGATCCTTTCCCTCAAGGGAAGGGACGGCCTTCGATTCTAAACCTCAAACCAGGAGAATCCATGAGTTTTTTTGAATTAGGTCCCGAAGACTCGCTTTATTATGAATACGATGCCCCAACTGGAAGCAGCCCCCTGACTTATGTCTTCATTAACGCCATTACTGGAGACACAAGCATGTGGCAGGCAGAAATCGGACCTGCGATGCGTAGGGCTGGCTACGGTACACTGGCGTTCAATTTCCGCGGGCAGGCGAAAAGTACTGCAAAAGAGGGGCTCGTCCTCAATGAACCCCTGATCACTGCTGATCTGATGAAACTTCTGGAACATCTGAATCCTCCCAATCCAATTCTGGTAGGGCTTTCCATCGGTGGACTCTACGGTTCTCGAGCCTATCTAGGCGGCATCCCTGCATCGGGACTGGTGCTGGTGAACACCCTCCGCAGGATCGGTCCTCGAATTTCATGGATGAACGAGACCACTGTCAGGGTCATGAAACTTGGAGGACCCACCTTGATGCGGGACATCATCAGCCCTCTGATCTTCGGACCGCCCTGGTTGGAGGCCAATCGGAAGAATTTTCTCAAAAAAGATACTGTGTATGAACCGATGGACACCAAAAGCGGAATCTACAATCTGCTGAGCCATATGGGGGAGGGAGACTGGGATCTGCCTTATGAAAAACTCGATTGCCCGGTTCTGGTCGTCACCGGTCCCCATGACCGGATTTTTTACGACCGGGAGGTGATCGAAGAACTGAGTGCCCGAATTCCCAACGTTCATAATGTGGAAATCCCGGATGCGGCACACATGCTTCCTGCAGAATGTGGACCTGAATTTTCGAGCACCCTGCTCGATTTTGCCAAATCCCTGAACCTCTGATGGATGAGAATAAACAGAATAGCAGCCTCGCCTTTTGGGCTTACCTGGCTGCTTTTCTGGGAGTTTTCGGTCATGCCACCAGTGAATTCTTTTCGGTCTACTCAGGACTGAAAGGACCTGAAGTTTCGGTCTGGCGTTTCACCATTGGCGGTGCCGCACTTCTTGTAGTCGCATTGTTTCAAAAGGAATCACGCAATTTGCTGCAGCCAATCCTTGAAAAACCATTGAAGGTCATTCCCCTCGCGGTGTTCGGAATGTCCATGGCCCAACTCGTCTTCCACTGGTCCCTGGATTTCGCCTCCGTGGTCCAGGTTGCCACAATCGTCACCACCATGCCGATTCTGGTTGTCGTGGTCGAACGGATCATCAACAAAACAACCATCAGTGCTCCCAAAGTGGTTAGTGGCATTGGGGCCTTCATTGGAGTGATGCTACTGCTTACCGATGGTTATCTGGATCAACTGGAACTTGGAGGAAGTTCTCTTATCGGCATGGCCCTAGCGCTTTGCTGTGCTGCTGTGGGTGCACTCTACCTAGTCCTGGTCAGACCCCTGATCCAGGAATACGGAGCGGTGCGGATGACTGCTCTGACCTTCATCATTGGTGCCTTCGCCCTCTGGATCACCGTCCATTTGGTCTGGGAGATTTCCGTAAATCCATTAACCCTTTTTGATCGCCCTCCCCAGGCCTATGGGTCGATCCTGGCCTTGGGCATCTGGAATACCTGCATCGGTTTCATTCTATGGCTTTGGGGGATCTCCAATGCCCCGGATATTTCACGAGCTAACTATCTGTTTTTCCTCAAACCCGTGATCGCTGCTCTATTGGCATGGATCATCCTCAACAATACCATCAGCGGGCTCCAGATCCTGGCGATTTTGATGGTGACAGGCTTCGTTACCTTGGAATTGTCTTACAATACGTTGATCGGAAAATGGAAGGGTTTGAGAAAAAAGAATAATTAAATCATTGCTAAGCACTTTCACAAGTATGATTGAGTAAAGTGTGCTTTTACAAGGGCTGGTGAGTAGGTATCACTGTAATCCCAAAGTAAAAAATAAAAATGTAACAAACAGAATCTGAAGAGAATCTCCTATCTCAATAAACTGAAAAGTGAATCGTTAGACAAGAACAAGCCCGCATATTACTGGGTGCCGTTGCTCAGACTCTTACTGGTGCTCGTCTGAATGAACTCTGTCAATTGTATGTGAATGACATCAAACAGATTGATAAAATCTGGTTTATTGACATCAACAGATACACGAATGACAAAGAACTCAAGAATGCTTCAACAAAGAGAGTCATTCCGATTCATCCAAAACTCAATGAACTAAGCTTTCTTGAATTCGTGTAAGAGCAAAAAAGCAAAGATTCTCAACGATTATTCACACACTTGAAACTTGGCTCAGACGGATATATTAATTAGTTGACCTTTAAAAAATCATTTAAATATATAATATCAATACTTTACATCCTAATAACAGTGTATTAAAATACAGTGTTATGTAATTCATTCGACCAAACCTCAGCAAATTCAACTATTTTCCTGAAAGGTACATTCCGATGAAAGGGAATTCGCCGGATAGCAATCAGTCAAGCTTTCTGATGCCA
>Ga0208278_1000472_pt1 | contig 21939 bp, 17 predicted proteins | sample ETN01SmetaG_FD_185794 | JGI IMG/M metagenome (GOLD analysis project Ga0208278, IMG submission 185794) | Marine microbial and viral communities from oxygen minimum zone, Eastern Pacific Ocean - ETNP2014F12-01SV259 (SPAdes) (version 2) | ecosystem: Environmental > Aquatic > Marine > Oceanic ...
CATCAGGGATAGGCCGAGGCCGTGGTGGGCCTCAGCGTTGTGATTATCAAAGCGGATTACGGAACGGTAGCACTCAATAGACTCATTGGTCTTTCCTAGTTGTCTTAAGGAATTTCCAAGATTGTGAAAGGCTTCCGGATAAACCGGATTGAGTTTGAGTGCCTTTTTGAGACTTACTGCGGACTCTTCGTACCTTCCCAATTCCTGGAGAACCACCCCAAGATTGCAATGTGCTTCCGGATACGCCTCTTTAAGGTGGAGAGCTTTTCCAATGAGATCAACAGCTTCATTATTTCGCCCGGTCTGATGTGTGAGAACGCCCAGCATGTGAAGGGCAAGAGGATTGTGAGGGCCAGCTTTTAGGGCCTCCCGATAAAATTTCTCCGCCTTGTCCAGCCGGCCCTTCTGGTGATGCTGGAAAGCCTTTTCCATAATCCGTTGGATGGATGGATGGGATTCGGTATGGGGTGAAGATGCCATAAAGGAAGAACCGTATAGTGGAGTTGCAGATTTTTAGAAAAAAACTGCGAGGTTTTCTTGTTGTGACCTAAAATTTTCTACTCTGTCTCTAAAAACAACATTAATTTATCAAATAGTAAAAAGGAACATCCCAGACTCAATGCTGACACATTCGACTCCGCCACCCCATTTACCCATAGCGGTGGAGCTCCGGGCCGAAACGGCGCAGCCATTGGCGCTGTTCGGAAGGATCCCCCACCAGCTTTTCCACCACACCCCAGAATGCCGGACTGTGGTTGTGTTCCACAAGATGCGCGGTTTCATGGGCCACCACGTATTCGAGAACCGGAACCGGCGCAAGCACCAGCCGCCACGAGAAACTGAGCCCCCCCTGGGCCGAACAGCTTCCCCAGCGGGTGCGGGGATCACGCAGTCCGATGCGCTTTACCCGCCGCCCAAGATGTTCCGCCATGCCGTGGGCGCATGGCGTGATTTTCTCCCGCGCCCTGGCTTTCAGCCAGTCGGCCACGCGGCGGGAAAGATGGGCGGTGCCCCCAGTAATACATAATTCGCTGCCCTCGCACCTGACCACGCCGCGTAGTTGTGGACAATGGCGGATGGTGAGGCTACCTCCTAGAAAGGGAATTTCAACACCATCGGCAAAGGGAGCTCGCGGCGGTTGCTCCTCAATGCGGGATTGAATCCACCCCGCCCGCCGCCGCGCGAAATCAAGCCCCTCCGCCGCGCCCACGCCCGGGGGCAATACCAGTTCAGTGCCAGCGCCGAAAGGAAGCACACGTAAAATCATGCGCCGCGCGCGGCGGCTTTTCCTGATCCGCAGCGCCACCGTTTTGCCATCGGACAGAGAGAGCCGTTGGGGCGTTTTGAAGGCGGAGGAACTCATGGCCCGTTTTTCACGAATCTGCCATAGCGCAGCATGATGGCTAGAATTACCAGAAGGTTAAGGACGGTGGAGGAAGCCAGCATCACGTAGGCCAGCACCCGGCCACCCATACGATGGCGATGAAACGGTCCTTGTGTGGAGTGAAAATCAGGCACGGAAAAATGAAATAATTGAAAATGAACGGCCGTTACTTTTAGCCTGTTTTCAAGCCCTTGGCTATTGCGTGGGCCCGTTTTCAGATAATCACCTCAGGGAATCAAAACTGTAGAACCCACAGTCCGCCGCGCCTCGAGATCGAGATGGGCCTGCGCCGCCTCGGCCAGTGGCCGGGTGGTGGCAACCTCGATCTTCACCACGCCCTGCCCCACTATATGGAAGAGCTCGCCAGCCATGGCCACCAGGTCTTCGCGCGCCTCGGTATAATGAAAGAGAACGGGACGGGTCAGGGTCGCCGATTTGGCGCTGAGAAGGCTCAGCTCCACCGGTGGCACCGCGCCCGAGGCCTGGCCAAAACTGACCAGATGCCCCAGCATGGCGAGGCATTCCAGCGAACCGGCAAAAGTATCGCGGCCGACACCGTCATAGACCACATCCACGCCGCGCCCCTCTGTAATCGCCTCGATCTCTTTAGCATAACCACCGCCTTCATAAAGCAGGGCATGGTCGCAGCCGTGGGCCCTTGCCTGCTCCGCCTTGGCCTCGCTGCTGACGGTACCGATGACTCGTACCCCGAGATGGTTCGCCCATTGGCATAAAATCAGCCCCACCCCCCCGGCGGCGGCATGGACCAGAATGGTTTCACCGGCCTTGGCGGCATGAGTGCGGCGCAGAAGGTACTGCGCCGTCATACCCTTCAGCATCATGGCCGCGGCGCTCACATCATCAATACTCTCCGGCACTGCCACCAGCCGGTCCGCTGCCATGACGCGCTTCTCGGCATAGGCCCCCACTGGCGGCGCGGCGTAGGCCACCCTCTCACCTATCGCCACCTCGTCCACACCCTCGCCTACGGCCTCTACTATGCCGGCCCCTTCCATGCCGATAACCGCGGGCAGCGCCGGCAGCGGGTAGAGCCCGCTGCGGTGATAAATGTCGATATAGTTAAGCCCCACCGCCGTATGATGCACCAGCGCCTCTCCGGGGCCGGGCTTGCCCACCGGCACCTCCTCCCATTTGAGAACCTCCGCACCGCCGGTTTCGTGGATGCGAACGGCCCTACACATCATGGAGCACATGGCGGGCTAGCCCTCTTCAGTATCAGTCTCAGGACCGGGGTTGAGGTCGAGCGAGACGGAGTTGATACAATAGCGCAGATGGGTAGGTGCCGGCCCGTCATCGAACACATGGCCGAGATGGGCGTCACAACGGCTGCATGTAACCTCGGTGAGGCGCATGCCGTGGCTGGCGTCCACCTTCGTGGCCGTGCTGTCGGGGGACAAAGGCTGCCAGAAGCTAGGCCAGCCGCTTCCCGAATCATATTTTGTCTGTGACGAAAACAGCTCCTGGCCACAACAGACACAGACATAAATCCCCGGCGTCTTACTCTCGGCATAGTCGCCGCTGAAGGGGGCCTCGGTGCCCTTCTCGCGGCTGACGCCGTATTGCTCTGGCGTCAGCTCCGCACGCCACTGGTCATTGGACTTGGTCACCTTGCCACCCATGTGCTTACCGCCTCCCGTTGCGGGTGCGTCATCGCGCCCCGGCCAGGGACACCTCGTCCCTGAAAAGGTCCCCGACAAGGTTATGATAGCACCGTTCATAGAACGTGGCATAAACGGTCTGGGTGATGGCGATGGCCTTTTTTGGCACCGCCGGGCCCACCGCCACCGGCATCAGATTTTGGGGGCCAACTTCCATGGTATAGCCCCGGGGATCGTCCGCCAGCACCAACACCGCCACGTCCTTTTCGTCGCCATAGGCGATCTTGTAGTTGTGGAACATGACCACCATGCCCTCTCCTTCGCTCACACAGCGAAGGGCTACTCCGTCACCAGCGGCGGCACCATACCGTGATGGAACAGCCAGGCCACGAAATAGGCCACCGGCGCGATCACCACCACAAGCGCCAGCCCATAGAGCAGCGCCAGCCGCCCCATGCCCCGCAGCTTGCTAAAATCAGTCATCACCCCCATGGCGACGAAGGTGAGCATGAACATCATCTTGCGCATGGGGCTTTGCACCGTGCCCGCCCCCACCTTAGCAGCGTCGATAAGGTCGGGCCAGAACACGGCAATGCCGGTATAGGTGAACCAACAAAGAACATACCCCAGGACGAATTTTGGAAACCTGAACCAGATTTCCGACAGCCCCACCGTGGGTTGACCGGGAGACCGCTCCACCCGATAGACCCAGATCAGGGCCAGAACGAAGGCCCAGACGCCGATGAACATGTCGATCCACAGCTTGGTCATGATCGAAGCGGTGAGAATCCACCCTTCCTCCCAGTTGGTACCGCCAAGCGAGGCACGGGCACGCATCAGTTCGTCGAGGATGGCGCCGGCGGCCGCGTCAGCACCGTCGGTCTTCACCGTCATGCCCATGGCCGCGCCGTTGACGATGGGCTGATCCGGGGCCACGGCCGTGTAGAAACCGGGAAGAACGATCAGTTCCAGCATGGCGTAGACCACGATAAGCATGGACACCATGACGGCGATCACCGGCCTGGCGCGGATTGCCCCACCGGTGGCGATGGCCGCCGAGACGCCACAGATAGAAATGCCAGAGGACAGCACCGCCGACCAGTCCCTGGGCAGGCGGAACAGCCGCCGCGCGGCGGCATAGACGATGGGCCAGAACAGCATATAGGCGACGAAGGTGGCGCAGGCCCCGGCCAGCGCTAGCTCGAAGGCAAACCCCGCGGCTTTCATGGTCATCAGACCCACTTTGATTCCGAGATAGACGATGGCGGTCTTGATGAACCATTCGGGCTTCGCCGCCTCAGAAAGGAACGCCGCTAAAGGCTTGAAGAAATTGCCAATCATCAGCCCGATGATAAGCGCCAGGATATAGGATGCGCCGCCGCCCAAAGAGAGCCCCCAGGTGATGCCGTATTTCTCCCACTTGTTGACGGGCGCGGCGAGATGGGCCTCGTGGCCGATGATCCACGCCGCCCAGGTAATCACGAACAGCACGGTCCAGCCCTTGAGGAAGCGCCCCACGTCGAGACCCATGGATCTGGCCCCGGCACAGGTCAGGCCGGTAAAGATGGCATAGGTCATGACCAGCGCCGCCCACGGGTTCCAGTCGCCATAGGTCTTGCCGCTGACCACCACGGCCTCGCCCAAATCAGTCCAGGTCTTGGTCTTGGCCATCCAACCCACAAGGTCGATGCCGCCCAGTGAAACCAGCCCCGCAGCAAACATGACCAGCCCCAGCCACACCGCCCACCAGTCCTCGCTATCCCTCATGCCGGCGGTCCAGCTTCGGTTCATCACCATGCCGCCCCCCCGCTCACAGATCGAAGGTTACGTTGCGGTTGAAATAATGGGAGGCGTATTGCCGCATCCACACCGGAAAGGCCGCGAAGTCGAAAGCCATGGCCACCGTGACCGGCGCTCCTTTCCCACAATTCCCCGCGCGCAGGGCATCCGCCACTTCCGCGTCGAGATCAGCAAGGGTGCGCCCGCTGACCGCAAACGAATCTCCCCGCGCAACCCAGCGTGTGCCGTCATGGCCGAGACTCATCTCCATCTCCGTCCCCATAATCCCCCCGTGCGCGCTTCGCCTTACAGAATAAAGACGTTGACCAGAACGCCCAGCACCACCAGACCGGTAAAGCCGAGCCCCAGGCTCCACAGACAGAGCCGGGTTTCCCAGTCCTCCCACGGTTCGGGCGCGTCCATGGACAACTCCGGGGACGGCACCTCGCCGGGGGCGTTTTCCCCACCTGAAACAGAGATGTTCTCGCCGCTCATGGTCTTATTTTTTCTTCTTCGCAGACTTGCGGGCGGGCGCCTTTTTCCGGGTCGCCGTGACCTTTGCCTTGCCCCCGACCTTACTGGGCCAGGGACGGAAGGGATAGGGCATGTTTTCGCTGTGGAAAGTGAGGAACCACGTCGTCTCGGAAAGATAGATACCAAGACTCTTCCCAAAAGCACTGAGATGTTCATTGGCCTCGCCCGTCAGAAGCTTGGACAGGAACTGCACCACCACCACAACCCCGGCCATCAGTTCGGCCACATTGAAGAAGACAACGAAAAGGATCATGTAAAACAATCTGACCCATGTGCTCTGCCTTTTGACATTGGCCTTAAGTTCTTCGTCCATTTCCATGACATTGCCTCCAGCCATTTTCTCTGTTCGTAGAATTTCCGCAGAATACCCATAACCTAAGCCAAGAGCATATCTTTCCCCTACGGAAACTTTTGATGGGTGTAAATCGGTTCATCCGGACAGACGCGGCGCGCCTGGCGGACCGCCAAGCCACGTGCCATCAGAGCGGGGCCATATTAGCCAGAAAAATTCTTAAGGCACACTATGCATTTGCGCCCTTTGCGAACGGGGCAACAGACGCTATAACTCTCCCCCGTAGCGGGAGGGGCTATATCAAAAATATGCCCAGCATTTTGTCCTTTAAGGCATATATCTTTTATATGTCCTGAAGGAGCCTGTATTGGATAGTAGAGAGAGCACATTCATGGCCGAAACCATGACACTGATTCCGGGCCGCACCACGAAACAGGGTGTGGGCCTACTTGAAAGCAAGTTCAAGAAACAATACCGCGACGCCACCACCACCGTTGAAATCAACGTCGAGGATATGGCGCGGCTGGGTCTGAAGGACGGCTGCAAGGTCAGGCTACGTTCGGCCAATGGCGTGACGACGGTAAAATGCACGGGGCGCAAAACCGAAGACCTGCCCACCGGCGTTCTATTCATTGCCTATGGCCCTCCCACCAGCAAACTGATGGGCACTGATACAGGGGCGAGCGGCATGCCTCTCTCCAAGCATCTGGAAGTGGAGTTAGAGCGCGTCAATTAGAGGTGACGCGAATGACGCGTGCCGCTAAATTATTTTGCGGATTTTACTCACAAGGGGTTGGAAAAGATGGGCGCAGCAACGGAAGCCAAATCGGAAGCCAACATCAAAACCGTGGAGAATGCCACCTGTACATTTTGCGGGTGTTTGTGCGATGACATGGTTCTGACCGTGGACATGGACGCCAAGAAGATTACTAAGGCCAAAAACGCCTGTGTTCTGGGCAAGGCCTTGTTCCTCAGTCACGAAGAAGAGGACCGCCCCTTCGCCCTCATCGACGGCAAGCCTGCTACCCTGAAAGAAGGTGTGGAGGAAGCCGCGCAAATTCTGGCCAATGCGCGCTTTCCCATGTTCTACGGAATGAGCGACACCACCTGCGAGGCGCAACGCCAGAATGTAGCCCTTGTGGATATGGTGGGCGGCACCATTGATTCCACAACCTCAGTCTGCCATGGCCCCACAGGCATGGCGCTCCAGGGTGTAGGCGAAAGCACGGCGACCCTGGGCGAAATCAAGAACCGCGCCGATCTGGTCATCTATTGGGGTGGCAACCCGGCGGAATCCCTGCCCCGCCATTTCGCCCGCTACGCCGTCACCGCCAAGGGCATGTACACCCCCAACCGCAAGAAAGACCGCACCATCGTTAACGTTGACGTGCGCCGCACCAAGAGCGTACCGGTCGCCGATATTTTCATCCAGGTCAAGATAGGCGCCGATTTCGAACTGCTGTGGGCGTTGCGCGCCCTGGTCAAGGGGCGCCATGTGGACCCCAATATCGAGAAGAGGACCGGCGTCTCCCTGGAAACCATGAAAGACCTCGTGGAGCGCATGAAAAATTGCCGCTATGGCGTGCTGTTCTTCGGCATGGGACTGTCCATGACCCGTGGCCGCCATTTCAATTCCGCCGCCATACTGTCACTGGCATCCGATCTCAATGAATATACCCATTTCATCGCCACCCCCATGCGCGGCCACGGCAATGTCACCGGCGCTGATATAGTGGTTTCCTGGCAGACCGGATATCCCTTTGGTGTGAATTTCAGCCGCGGCTATCCCAAATTCAATCCCGGCGAGTTCACGGCCACCGACATGTTCGCGCGTGGCGACGCCGATGCCGGGCTGATCCTGGCCAGCGACCCGGGCTCCAATTTTACCCAGGCCGCCATCGATCATATGAAGAAAATTCCTATGATCGTGCTTGACCCCAAACTCACCCATACCGCCAAACTGGCCCGGGTCGCCTTTACCACGTCCCATTACGGCATCAACACCGGCGGCACGGCTTATCGCTCCGACGGCGTGCCCATTGAACTGCGGCCTTGCCTTGACTCGAAATACCCAAGCGACGAAGAGGTTATCCGCGCCATTTACAAGCGCGTTGAACAACTCCTCAAAACCAGGAAAAAAACCAAGGGCACTAACAACAAGAGGCGTAAAGCCGCATAACGGTTACACCTACCCCGGAAAACCATCAGCAAGATCATCAGAGAGAGACCGTAAATGGGATCTACGCTCCGTATCGTCAACGGAAGGGTGTACGACCCTGCCAATGATGTAGATGGCAAAACGCGCGATATTTGCATCAAGGACGGCAAGATCGTTAAAAGCGTGCCACCGAAGACAAAATGCATCGACGCCAAGGGCATGGTGGTCATGCCTGGCGGTGTCGATATCCACTGCCACATTGCCGGCGCCAAAGCCAATATCGCCCGCAAGCTCCAGCCCGACGATCACCGCCGTGATGTCCACCACCGTCTCGATCTGAAAAAGGTCAACACCCGTTCGGGAACCGGCGGCACCGTGCCCTCCACCTTCACCACCGGATACCGTTACGCCACCATGGGTTACACCACGGCCATGGAAGCCGCCGTGCCGCCTTTACTCGCCCGTCATACGCTGGATGAATTCGATGATACGCCCGTCATAGACAAGGGGTTCTATATCCTCATGGGCAACAACGTGCTGCTCTACCAGATGCTTCAGGAGGGGCGCCACGAGGAAATACGCAACGCCGTGGCTTGGTGGCTCAACGCTACCAAGTCCTATACCACGAAGCTGGTCAATCCCGGCGGCGACGAGCCCTGGAAGGGGCACCGCAACGCCACCATCACGCAGTTGAACGATAAAATCGACGGCTACGAACAGCTCACCCCGCGCAAGATCATTACCTCCATGGTCAATACCGTGGAGGATCTTGGCCTGCCCCATCCCGTGCATATCCATTGCAATAATCTGGGACACAGCGGTAACTACAAAACCACGCTGGAGACCATGAAGGCCACCGGTGGGCGCCGTATTCACATCACCCATATCCAGTTCCACAGCTATGGCGGAAAGCCGAATGAAAATCCCACCTCCAAGGCACCTCAAATCGCCGAATACATCAACAACAATCCCAACATCACCGCCGATGTGGGGCAGGTCATGTTCGGCCGTTCCACAAGCATGACGGCGGACGCGCCCCTGGCGTGGATGCTAACCCGCTACAGCAACGACAAGCGCTGGGTCAACGCCGACACCGAATGCGAAAGCGGCTGCGGCATCATCCCCTTCGCCTACCAGGAACAGGTCTATACCCATGCCCTGCAATGGGCCATCGGGCTCGAGCTGTTCCTGCTGTCGAAGGACCCGTGGCGCATGGTGCTATCCACCGACCATCCCAACGGTGGCACCTTCACCAGCTACCCGCGCCTAATTCGCACTTTGATGGACCGCGAGTTCCGCAAACAACAGATGGATTCGGTGAACCAGAAGGCGGTGGCCAAGATCAAGCGTGGCCACCATATGGAGCGCGAATACACCCTCCAGGAAATCGCCATCGTCACCCGCGCCGGGCCGGCGCGCATCCTCGGCCTCAAAAACAAGGGCCACCTCGGGCCGGGCGCCGACGCCGATATCACCATCTATGACGAACACGAGGACAAGGAACTCATGTTCAGCGCCCCGCGCTATGTCCTCAAGAGTGGCCACCTCATCATCGACAACCACGAATTCAGGAATAATCACGAGGGCAAGATCCTTCACGTGGCCCCCGGCTATGACGAGGGCATCAAGGACGTGATCCGTCCCTTCGTGGAGGATTTCTACACCATCAAATTCGATAACTACGCGGTGAGCGACCATTACATCCCCCGCCACGAAGTCGTCCCCACCGCAAAACAGTAGATAACCCGGACAACAGGCAACATGCGTATCAAAAGCACCGAAATCGTCGACACCTTCGCGGAAGCTTTTGAAATGTGGGGCACGCGGATGATCATCACCGCCGACGCCCCGGAATGGGCCGACGCGGCGGCGCGGTCGGTTACCGGATTCGCCACCTCGGTCATCGGCTGCAAGTGCGAGGCCGGTGTGGAGCGCGTGCTGTCACCAGACGAAACCCCCGACGGACGCCCCGGGGTTAGCGTATTGCTGTTCGCCTTCGACCCCGACGGGGTCGCCAACCGACTGGTGGAGCGTATCGGCCAATGCGTCATGACCTGCCCCACCACGGCATGTTTCAACGGCCTCGAAGCCAAGAAAAACGTCGTCGTCGGCGGCAAGCTGCGCTATTTCGGCGACGGCTACCAGATCGGCAAACGCCTCGACGGTGCCCGCTTCTGGCGGATTCCGGTGATGGATGGGGAATTCGTGGTGACCGACCGTTTCGGCGTCCAGGCGGCCGTTGGCGGCGGCAACATCCTTATCTCGGGAACCAGTTCCGCCGCCTGCCTGAGCGCGGCGAAGGCAGCTACCGCGGCCATGCGTGAGGTGCCGGGCGTGATCCTGCCCTTCCCCGGCGGCGTGGTGCGTTCGGGCTCCAAGGTGGGCTCCAAATACAAGGAACTACCCGCCTCCTCCAACCAGGCCTACTGCCCCACCCTGCGCGGCTTTGTCCCACAAACCAACGTGGCCAAGGGCGTCGGCTGCGTGCTCGAGATCGTCATCGATGGGCTCGACCTGAAAGCCGTGGAAGAGGCCATGCAGCGCGGGTTGCACGCCGCCGTCAAACCTGGAATCAAACAGATCAGCGCCGGCAATTACGGCGGCGACCTCGGCAAGTACCACATCGGCCTGCATGGGCTGGTGGGCGGCAAGGTGGCTTAGGAGAACCCCTCATGAGTCTGAAACTGACCCTGAAGAAGAAACCCACCGTGCCGGTGGAGGCTGAATCCATCTGTCCCGATAAAATGGAGGGCCTCGGGCTTAAGGATATCGCCGCACTGCCCGTCCATCACGGCAACGAAACCACCACTGTGGGCGATTTCTTCAAGGTCACAGGCAAAAGCAACGGCGAAATTCGACTCGAAGGTGACACCTCGCGCTTCAAGATGGTGGGCGCCGCCATGTCGAAGGGGCGCATCCTCATCAAGGGAAGTATCGGCCAGCACGTAGGCGTGGCCATGTCTGGCGGCGAGATTGTCGTCACCAAGAACGCCGATAACTGGGTGGGGCCGGAAATGTCGGGCGGTCGCATTATCGTCAAGGGCAATGCCGGCCATATGGTGGGCTGTGCCTATCGTGGCGGCCAGGTTGGCGTCACCGGCGGCGAGATCATCGTCCACGGTAATGCCGGAAACGAGATAGGCAACACCATGCGCGACGGTCTTATCGCCATCGGCGGTAATTCCGGTGATTTCACCGGAGTCGGCATGCTGGCGGGCACTGTTATCGTTCTCGGGAAAATGGGCCAGCGCAACGGCGCAGCCATGAAGCGCGGCACCATTGTCTCCATGGAGGATGCGGAAATGCTGCCCACCTTCACCTATGCCTGCAGCTATCGCCCCAACTTCCTGCGGCTGTATCTGCGCCATCTGCACGATCTCGGCCTGCCAATCAAGGATTCCTGGATCGGTGGGAGCTATCACCGCTGGAGCGGTGATTCCATCGAACTCAATCGCGGCGAGGCCCTGATCTTCGACCGCTAGAGCGGTTTCGTTTCAGGGTATTTGTTCCCCAGGGCGCTTATTCCCCTGAAATCGCCGAAAGTCATGCCAGGCCGCAAAGCGTCCCGCCAGTTGTCCGGCGCGAGGCACGCAGGCGCGTACTGTTTGACCCGGTGCCATGAGCGGTTCTAAGACGCCGCTCTTTCGCCTTTACCCTCTTCTAGAAGCTCGAAGCAATGGGATATCCATTGCCGCGTCAGCTTCTCGTGAACGCCGTTCTGCAACAGGCGTGAATGGAGGCATTCGAAATCCACCTGGTCCAGCTCCTGGTCCTGGTTGAAACAGGAAAAAACGATCTCCTCCTCGCCGCTTTTGGGATTTTCGTGGCGCTGCAGGCACTGGGCGCAGATTTCCTTCATCATGCACTGCATGGGCGAGTTAATGCTGCCGATGGCCACGTGTTCGGGCTTGAAGAGTCCCCCAAGAACGCCATAGCGGGCCTTGCCCACCGCATTCATCATCATGTCCGAGCCGATGACGATAATACGATCGACCTCGCCCAGGGGGATATCGGTCTCACCCAGGCTACCGTCGCCATAGGCCTTGATGGATTCGACGATATTGGCGACCACTGCCTTGTCCTGAGGGCGGGTGGGCTCGAATCCGGGTTCCTCGTCACAGCACCAGACGATGGTGTCGCCGGCCTTGAGAATGTTTTCCACGTGATAGCGGTCCACCATCTTCTTGTAGCCACCGAAATAGAGCACACGGGAACCGGCCTCGCGCAAGGCCTGGCCGATGGAAAACAGCACCGCATTGCCGAGGCCGCCGCCCACCAGCATCACCGTCTCATCTTTCGGCGTTTCCGTGGGCGCGCCCGTGGGACCCATCAGGACCACCGGCTCGCCAGGCTTGAGATGGATACACAGATTCGATGATCCGCCCATTTCGAGAACGATCACCGAAACCAGCCCCTTGTCGCGGTCGACCCAGGCCCCGGTCAGGGCGATCCCTTCCATGGTCAGGGTCGTGCCGTTGGCCCGCAGGGCGTGGCTCTCGTAGTTCTGGAGGCGGAAGAACTGCCCTGGCTTGAATGCCTGCGCGGCCATGGGCGCATACACCACCACCTCGACAATATTAGGCGTGAGGCGGAGAACCTCATGCACGGTGGCGCGCAGTCCGGCATTGAGATCGGCCACCAAGGCGCCCGCTTCCACCTTGGAAGGGAGATTGCGCTCCAGAGCCCTCTGCACCACTGGAAATCCCTTCTTGGCGCTGGCCATGGCGCTTACCACGTTGCCGGCGAAAGAAGGGTGAAGGTCGCCGAAGAAGCTGATGGAATGGTTGTCCCCGGTGATCTTGATCAATGAGTGGACTTCGCTCGGCTTGGCCGACCATTCGGGCTCCACCGGTTTCCCCGACTCGTCCAGAGCTTGATAGTATTTACCGTTCATCTCAGCGAAGCCGGGATGTTCGCGGGCCAGGGTGGTGTTGGGCTGGGTGCCAGCAGCCACCAAAATGGCGCGAGCAGGCAGGGTTACTTCCTCGCCCGTGGGCTTGGGCCGTCCGTCCTCACCGATTTCCTGACGCGCCAGGCGGATCGCCTTGGTATGGCCGTGATCGTCCACCTCGACGGCTGCCGGCGCCAACAACTCAGCAAAGCGGATGCCCTCGCGTAAGGCATATTTGATCTCGTCATGGTTGAGGGTATAGCTGGGCGAGTCGATCATGCGCCGGCGATAGGCGATGGTGACACCGCCCCACTGTTTGACCAACTCGGCGAAATGGACCTCGCGCCTCTCCTTTTCCGCCGTTTTGCGTTCTTCCTCCACGTCCTTGGCGTGGGCCAGAAATTCGTCAGCAATTTCCGCCTCTTCCTTGTTGTAAAGGCTGCGCACCGCCTTTTCACCATTTTCCCTCACCAGAACATCATAGCGCTCGCGGAATTTCTCCACCTGGCGTACGTAATAGGCCATGGCTTCGGTGGCCGAATCGATAGCCGTTAGACCGCCGCCGATCACCACCGCGGGCAGCCGCAGCTGCAGATTGGCGACGGTTGCCTTCTTGGCGGCGCCGGTCAACTGCAAAGCCATCAAAAAGTCGGAGGCCTGGCGCACGCCGCGGGCAAGGCCGTTGGGAACGGAAAGATAAGTGGGCTTGCCAGCGCCCGCGCACATAGCGATATGGTCGAATCCCATGGCGAAGGCCGATTCTTCGGTGATGGAACTGCCGAAACGCACGCCGCCGAACATAGTGAAGAGCCCGCGCCGCTCTACCAACAGGCGCAGCACTTTGAGGAAATTCTTGTCCCAACGCACGGTGATTCCATATTCAGCAACGCCGCCGAACCCGGCCATAGCGCGCTCGTCGAGGTTCTCGTAAAGCTCGGAAATATCCTCGATCGGCTTGAAGGCCGTGTGTTCGCCAGCGGCGGTCACGCCTGAAATATCCGGGTCCACGGGTTCGATCTTGAGGCCATCCACGGCCACCACCCTGTGGCCGGCATTCATCAGATGATGCCCCAGCGTGAATCCCGCCGGCCCCAGCCCCACAATCAAAATCTTGTACCCGGTCTCGGGCAGCGGCAGGGGCTGTTTGAAATTAAGCGGGTTCCAGCGCGTCAACAGGCTGTAAATCTCGAATCCCCAGGGCAGGGCCAGAACGTCCTTGACGATACGGGTTTCCACCTGGGGAATTTCCACCGGCTCCTGTTTCTGGAAGATGCAGGCCTTGGAACACTCGTTGCAGATACGATGCCCGGTACCCGCCACCAGGGGATTGTCCACGGCAATGATGGACAGGGCAGCCAAGGTATAGCCGTCGATCTTGACCTGATGCATCTCGGAAATGCGCTCGTCTAAGGGACAGCCGATAAGCGAGACCCCCAGCGGGTTATCCTTGAAATCTCCGGTCTTCTTGTCGCGGGCACCGACGCAACAGGAATCGCGTCCGCGGTCGTGGCAGATGACACAGTAATTGGCGTGATCATAGGCGCCCACATAATCCATGCCCTCATCGGTCAGGGAAAACCCGTCGCGGCGGTAGAGCGGCTTGCCCTCGGGCTGTTTCATGGCGGTGACGCTGTCCATGGTTTCGTTCGACGTCGACACCAGATTGAAATGATCAAGTTTTTCAATGAGATGGAACAGAACATCTTTCTCGTGGCGCTTCTGCCCGGCCCTGGTATGTCCGGCCCAGGCGGCGTAGCGTTCGGCCAGATCGATGGCTTCGGCGTTGGCCTCCTCGTCCTCGAGCCAGTCGAGCACGTTCTTGGCGAAGGTTATTTGGTCGAAGTCGCCGCCGGCGCAGCCGAATTTCCCGGCCAGTTCAGCCCCCAGCGCCGGCCCATCGAATCCCTCTGCGTCTTCGGTGCTATGGGCCTTGGCGGCGCGGCGCTGCACGAACTGGCGCTTGCAGGTCTGGACCCCCGCCAGCGCATTGTCGCGCTTGGCCAGTTCCCGCAGGGCGGGAGTAACGGAAAAGAGGTCGCTCAGAAAATCCTCGAGATGGGGCGCCACCTCCACAAGAAGGTTGGATTCGTCGGGTCGTTCCAGCTTGTCCGGCGCGGCGCGGGCGGCCAGCAACCGCTTGCACAGTTCCTTGTCCACCGCGCCCAGATGTTCCAGGAACAACGCATCGACCCGCTGCAGTCCTTCACGGTCGTAAAGGTCCTCGAAGGCCAGATCGTGGCCAAGTAATATTTTTGTCATAGTTAATTTTTTCCTATGTTTTTTCTTCATTCTCAGCCTTTATTGACAAAATTTGTGCAATTGCAATGTCATTTTACCTGTTATTTTACCGATCACACTGAACATTTATGTTGCGATGCAAAAAATAATGTAGTATCTTGTCATTCCTTAGAATGGCTTTAAAGAATGGCTTTTGGTAAGACGCATTTTACGCATGGTTTCATCAGCGTCCAGACGAATATGTCATTGCATCGCAGACATCAGATTTCCCATCATCACTTCTCACGAGAAGTTCAGCTGACTGGTAAAAATCCCAGAAAATATGCTAGAAATATCTTCCCCATGATCTCTACCAGGAACTCGTAAAAAAGAAAGTAGGGGGTAAATGGCAAAGAAAAGAAGCGCCGCCGAAAACGGAAACACCAAGCCATCCACGGGTAAAAAGGCACTCAAAAAAGGCTCCCGCAAGGCCAAGGCGGCAGTCAAACCCAATGTAGCCACCTTCGAGGGCGCCGAAGCCGTCACCTCGGTGGCCCACCGCACCAACGAGGTCATCGCCATCTATCCCATCACGCCGTCGTCCGGCATGGGAGAAATGGCCGATCTGTGGTCGGCCAACGGGCGCAAGAACATCTGGGGCTCGGTTCCCACCGTCATCGAAATGCAGTCCGAAGGCGGCGCCGCGGGTGCGGTTCACGGCGCGCTCCAAACCGGCGCGCTCACTACCTCGTTTACCGCCTCCCAGGGCCTGCTCCTCTATATCCCCAACATGTACAAGATCGCCGGCGAAATGACGTCCTACTGCATGCACGTCTCGGCCCGCACCGTGGCCACCCACGGTCTCTCCATTTTCGGTGACCAGTCCGACGTCATGGCCTGCCGCCAGACCGGCTTCGCCCTGCTGGCTTCCGGCTCGGTCCAGGAAGCCCACGACATGACCTGCATCGGCCAGGCCGCGTCCCTGCGCTCGCGCATCCCTTTCCTCCATTTCTTCGATGGTTTCCGTACCTCTCACGAAGTGGCCAAGATCGAGGAACTTAGCAACGACGACTTGCGCGCCATGATGGACGAAAAGCTGATCACCGCCCACCGTGACAGGGCCCTAAATCCCGACAAACCGGTAGTACGTGGGACCGCCCATAATCCTGACACCTTTTTCCAGATGCAGGAATCGCGCAATTCCTTTTACACCGTCTGCCCCGACCACGTCCAAGAGGTCATGGACCAGTTTGCCACCCTGACCGGACGGCGCTACAACCTGTTCGATTATACAGGCGATCCGGAAGCCGAGCGCATAATAATAATCATGGGTTCGGGTGCCGAGACCGTTCATGAAACAGTAGACTACCTTAACAAGGAAGGGAAAAAAAGTGATCGGCGGAGGTCTGACCACCACCGACTTGGCAAAGTTGGTGTGCTTAAGGTCCGCCTCTTCCGGCCCTTCCCGCTGGACAGTTTCATCGCCTCCCTGCCGCCTACCGTTCGCTCCATCGCCGTGCTTGACAGGACAAAAGAGCAAGGTGCACTTGGCGAACCCCTCTACATGGACGTTATCACGGCGTTGGCCAAGGCCAAGGCCGCCGGACAGCGTCCCGCCGCCACGGACCCGGTGGTCATCGGTGGACGCTATGGGCTGTCTTCCAAGGAATTTACCCCCGCCATGGTCAAGGCTATCTTCGACGAGCTTAACGAGAACAAGCCCAAGCCTCACTTCACAGTCGGCATTACCGACGATGTGACCCATCTCTCTCTGAAGGTTGACGAATCCTTCAACACTGAGCCCGAGGGCGTGAGGCGGGCGGTATTCTTCGGCTTTGGGTCCGACGGCACGGTCAGCGCCAACAAGAACTCGATCAAGATCATTGCTGAAAATACCGACAATTTTGCTCAGGGCTATTTCGTCTATGATTCAAAGAAGGCAGGCTCGGTCACCACCTCCCATGTGCGTTTCAGCCCCAACCCGATCCAGTCCTCGTACCTGATCGACAAGGCCGAATTCGTGGCCTGCCATGTGTTTTCATTCCTCAACACCATCGATGTGCTGGAACGCGCCGCCACCGGCGCCACCTTCCTGCTCAACACCACCCACGGCAAGACGGACGCCTGGGGCCAGCTGCCCAGGTCGATCCAACAGACCATCATCGACAAAAAGCTCAAGCTCTATGTCATCGACGCCCATAAGGTAGCCGAAAAAACCGGTATGGGGCGGCGCATCAATACCATTATGCAGACCTGTTTTTTTGCCATATCCGGCGTCCTGCCCCGTGAAGAAGCCATCGCTCAGATTAAGGGCGCTATTGAAAAGACATACGGCAAGAAAGGCAAAAAGGTGGTGGACCAGAACTTTGCTGCCGTGGACCAGACCCTGGCTCATCTGCAGCGGGTTTCCATTCCCAAACAGGCCACCTCTAAGTTTGATATTCCGCCAGTTGTGCCAGACAAGGCACCCAAGTTCGTCAAACAGGTGACAGCCATGATGATAGCCGGTAAGGGCGACCTTCTGCCGGTCAGCGCCTTCCCCACCGACGGCACCTGGCCGTCTGGAACCACCCAATGGGAAAAGCGCAACCTGGCCACAGAAATTCCCACCTGGATTCCCGAACTCTGTATCCAGTGCAACAAATGTGCCTTCGTCTGTCCCCATGCCGCCATCCGTATCAAGGTCTATGGCGAGGACAAACTCGAGGACCAGCCCGAAACATTCCAGGCCATGGATTACAAGGGCAAAGAATTCGGCGACAACATCAAATATTCCATCCAGGTGGCGCCCGAGGACTGCACCGGCTGCGAGCTCTGTGTCAAAATCTGCCCCGGCAAGGACAAGGAAAATCCCGAGCGCCTGTCGCTGGAAATGGTGCCCCATGCGCCGCTGCGCGAACCGGAAGCGGAAAACTGGGACTTCTTTCTCGACATCCCCGAGGCCGACCGCACCCTTCTCAAGCGCAATGTGAAGATGTCGCAGTTTGCCGAACCCCTGTTCGAATTCTCCGGAGCCTGTGCCGGCTGTGGTGAAACACCGTATATAAAATTAATTACACAACTCTACGGTGATCGCTCCATCATCGCCAACGCCACCGGATGTTCGACTATTTACGGCGGGAACCTACCGACCACGCCCTATACAACTAACTGCGAGGGACGCGGCCCAGCTTGGTCTAACTCGCTATTCGAGGACAATGCCGAGTTCGGCATGGGCATGCGGCTGGCGCTGGACCAGCACGCCGGCCAGGCCGCCCGGCTGGCCACCAAGCTGGCCTCGAAGATTGGCGACAAGCTGGTGACCGAGATTCTCGAAGCCGACATGAGCGACGAGGCCGGCATCATCGAACAGCGTAAGCGCGTGGAAGCCCTGCGCTCGAAAATTTCCAAGATCAAGAGCCAGGACGCCACCCGCCTCACCCAGCTCGCCGATTATCTGGTGCGCAAGAACGTGTGGATCTTCGGCGGCGACGGCTGGGCCTACGACATCGGCTATGGCGGCCTCGACCACGTTATCGCCTCAGGCCAGGACGTGAACATCCTGGTCATGGATACCGAGGTCTATTCCAATACCGGCGGCCAACAGTCCAAGGCCACTGCCATGGGAGCGGCGGCCAAGTTCGCCACCGCCGGCAAGCTGCTGCCCAAAAAGGACCTCGGCCTCATGGCCATGGCCTACGGCAACGTCTATGTGGCCTCATGCGCCTACGGCGCCCGCGACACCCAGACCGTCAACGCCATCAAGGAAGCCGAATCCTACGACGGTGTCTCGCTGGTTATCGCCTACTCGCCTTGTATCGAACATGGCTACGAATTGTCGGAGAGCCTGGGCCAGATGGAACTGGCGGTACAGAGCGGCTACTGGCCTCTTTACCGCTTCGATCCGCGGCGGTTTGAGAGCGGCGAGAAACCACTCAAGATCGACAGCAAGCCGCCCACCATCTCTCTCACCGACTACCTCCTGACCGAAAACCGGTTCGCCATGGTCAAGCGGCGCGATCCCGAACGCTTCGATAAGCTGGTAGCCGCAGCCGAATACAACCTGCGCAAACGCCACGCCGTCTACGACAAAATGGCGGAGCTCTGCCTGCCCATTGAAGGCGAGGAAGGAGAGGGAGAAGGAGAAGGCGACTAGGCCTTCTCGTCCTCTTGCTCCAGCACCGCCTGGGCCGCCGCTAGACGGGCGGTAGGAACGCGAAACGGCGAACAGGAAACGTAATCGAGACCCACCTTTTCGCAAAAAGCAATGGAATCGGGATCGCCACCATGTTCGCCGCAGATGCCGAGCTTGAGGTCCTTGCGCGTGGCGCAGCCGCGTTCGGCGGCGATGGCAACCAGCTCGCCCACGCCATCCACGTCGAGACTGACGAAGGGGTCGCGCTCGAAAATCCCCTTGTCGCGGTAGGCGGGGATGAAATTGCCCGAATCGTCACGGGACAGGCCAAACGTGGTCTGGGTCAGGTCGTTGGTGCCGAAGCTAAAAAATTCAGCGGTCTCTGCAATCTGGCCGGCACGCAGGGCGGCGCGCGGAATTTCGATCATGGTGCCCACCTTGTAGGGGGGGCGTGAATCCGCATCGGGGAAGACTTCTTCAGCCACGGCGTCGATCACGTTCTTCAAGAGGTTGAACTCCTTTTCGTCCACCACCAGGGGGATCATGATCTCGGGCTCCACCGCCACGCCGCCGTCCTTGGTCACTTCCCTGATGGCTTCGAAGATGGCCCGGGCCTGCATTTCGCTGATTTCGGGATAGGTGATGGCGAGACGGCAGCCACGGTGGCCGAGCATGGGATTGGACTCCTTGAGTCGCTCCACATGCTGCGCCACGGTCTCGGGGGTGACGCCGGTGGCCTTGGAAAAGGCCGTGATGTCCTCGGCCTCATGGGGCAGAAACTCATGGAGCGGTGGGTCGAGCAGCCGGATCGTCACCGGCAGGCCGTCCATGATCTCGAACAGTTCGATGAAGTCCTGGCGCTGCATGGGCAACAGCCGGAACAGCGCCTCACGGCGGCCTTCCTCATCCTCGGCCATAATCATCTCGCGCACAGCGATGATACGGTCCTTGTCGAAGAACATGTGCTCGGTGCGGCACAGTCCGATCCCTTCGGCGCCGTAATGGCGAGCGGTCTTGGCATCGGTCGGGGTTTCTGCGTTGGTGCGCACCTTCATGCGGCGCACCTCATCGGCCCATTCGATGATCTTGCCAAAATCACCGGAAAGCTCGGGCTCGATGGTCTCCACCTCGCCCAGCATAACCTCGCCGGTGCTGCCGTCGATGGTGATCTTGTCGCCCTCCTTGATGGTGGCGCCATGGACCGTCATGGATCCGGCCTTGGCGTCAATGACGATACCCTGGGCCGAACAGATACAGGCGCGACCCATGCCCCTGGCAACCACTGCGGCGTGGCTGGTCATGCCGCCACGGGTGGTGAGAATACCCTTGGCCGCGTTCATGCCGTGGATATCGTCGGGGCTGGTTTCCACGCGGACCAGAATCACCGGCTCCTTGGCAGCATGGGCCTCGGCCGCGTTGGCGGTGAACATGACCGCGCCATGAGCGGCGCCGGGGGAGGCCGGCATGCCCTTGGAAATGACGTTGCGATCGGCCTTGGGGTCGATCATGGGATGGAGAAGCTGCTCCAGGGAAACGGGGTCGACGCGCTTCAGGGCCTCGCTTTTCGAGATCAGTCCTTCCTCTTCCATGTCCACGGCGATCTTCAGTGCCGCAGCCGCGGTGCGCTTTCCGGTACGGGTCTGGAGCATCCACAGCTTGTGTTTCTGAACCGTGAACTCCACGTCCTGCATCTCGCGGTAATGGAGTTCGAGCTTGCTGCGCACCTCGTTCAGCTGAGCAAAAATATCGGGCATGCTCTCTTCCATGGAGGGCAAATCAGAGTCGTGGGAATTCTTGGCGTGATCGGTCAGCGGGTTAGGCGTACGGATGCCAGCCACCACGTCCTCGCCCTGGGCGTTAATTAGAAACTCACCGTAGAATTCCTTGCCGCCATGGGAGGGATTTCTGGTAAAGGCCACGCCCGTGGCGCAGTCATCACCCATGTTTCCGAACACCATGGCCTGGACGTTGACCGCCGTGCCCCAATCGCCGGAGATGTCATGGATACGCCGGTATTCCACGGCCCTGGGGATCATCCAACTTCCAAAAACGGCGCCGATGGCGCCCCAGAGTTGGTCATTTACATCCTGGGGAAAAGGCTTTCCTAGGTCCTTCTCCACCAGGGCCTCGTAATCCTTAACCACATCCCGCCAAATCTCGCCGCTCAACTCCGTGTCCTGGTTGAGGCCGTGTTTTTTCTTATGCTGGTCGAGAATTTCCTCGAAATGCTCGTGCTTAACCCCCATCACCACGTCGCCATACATCTGGATAAAACGGCGATAGCTGTCATAGGCGAAACGGGAATCGCCAGAACGCTCCACCAGTCCTTTGACGGTTTCGTCATTGAGGCCGAGATTAAGCACGGTATCCATCATCCCCGGCATGGAAACCCTGGCGCCGGAACGCACCGACAGAAGAAGCGGATTTTCAGGATCACCGAAGACACAGCCGGTGATCTTTTCGATCCCCCCTATCATACTGTCCATCTCCTCCCTCAGGCCTTCGGGATAGGCTCCGTCGTTTTCTGTGTAATAGGTGCAAACCTCCGTCGTAATGGTAAACCCCGGAGGCACGGGAAGGCCGAGATTGCTCATTTCGGCAAGGTTAGCGCCCTTGCCGCCGAGCAGATTGCGCATGGTCGTCTCGCCCTCGGCCGAGCCGTCTCCAAAGCTGTAAACCCATTTTGTCATATATTAGGCTCCCCCTTTCATTCCGTACCAGCCGTGGCCATATGAACACAAAAATAACGAAGGCCCTATGGTGCCCGTAGCCTGGATCAACCTGTGTTGGGAGTGTGTACTGCATCCGGATGCGTCTGCCGGATTAAAATTTCCGTAATCTGATATCTGCGGTCTGAATCGTCTGTTCCTTGCCGGAAAGCGGCCTCCCTTATCCCGTTCCACCGGTTAAAAAACAAGAAAATTGTTTCCCCCGCAGGGAAAACCCGGCGG
>Ga0208278_1000475_pt1 | contig 21751 bp, 20 predicted proteins | sample ETN01SmetaG_FD_185794 | JGI IMG/M metagenome (GOLD analysis project Ga0208278, IMG submission 185794) | Marine microbial and viral communities from oxygen minimum zone, Eastern Pacific Ocean - ETNP2014F12-01SV259 (SPAdes) (version 2) | ecosystem: Environmental > Aquatic > Marine > Oceanic ...
TGCTTGCCATTGACCAGGGCACGACCAGTTCCCGGGCGATCCTGTTCGACAGTGCAGGCAATAGCCTTCATGTGGCGCAACAGGAATTTGCCCAGCTCTACCCGGCCGACGGCTGGGTGGAACACGACCCATGGGATATCTGGTCATCTGCGCTCGCTGTCACCCGCGAAGCCCTGGCCGCGGCAGACGGCCCCGTGGCCAGTATCGGCATCACCAACCAGCGCGAGACTGCCGTGGTATGGGATCGTGCCAACGGCGAACCGATATACAACGCGATTGTCTGGCAGGACCGGCGTACTGCCGATACCTGCCAACGGCTGCGCCAGGCCGGCCATGAGCAGGAGGTCAGCGCCCGGACCGGGTTGCTGCTGGATCCGTATTTCTCGGCGACCAAGATTGCCTGGTTGCTCGATCATGTCGAGGGTGCCCGAGCCCGTGCCGAGAATGGCGATCTGGCCTTTGGCACCGTCGATACTTTCCTGCTGTGGCACCTGACCGGAGGCAAGGTACACGCCACCGATGCAACCAATGCCTCGCGGACCCTGCTTTTTAACATCCACCAACAGGCCTGGGACGAAACCCTGCTGGCACTTTTTGAGGTGCCCTCATCGGTGCTGCCGCAGGTCCGGGACAGCGCAGCGGATTTCGGCACCACCGACACCGCGGTGCTGAACCAATCCATCGCTGTCGGCGCACTGGTCGGCGATCAGCAGGCGGCGCTGGTGGGTCAGGCCTGCTTTGCCCCCGGCATGCTGAAGAGCACCTATGGCACCGGCTGCTTTGCAGTACTCAATAGCGGCGATAAACCGCTGGCGTCACAGCACCGTCTGCTGACCACTGTCGCTTACCGCCTGGCCGGCCAGGTGACCTATGCGCTGGAAGGCTCGATCTTCATGGCCGGCGCCACTGTGCAGTGGCTGCGCGATGGCCTGGGGCTGATCGGTTCGGCCGGGGAAACCGACGGGCTCGCTCGCTCGCTCGATTCCAGCCGCGGTGTATACCTGGTGCCGGCCTTCACCGGCCTGGGCGCCCCGCACTGGAACCCCCACGCCCGCGGCGCGCTCTTCGGCATGACCCGCGATACCGGCCCGGCTGATCTCGCCCGGGCCGCACTGGAGTCAGTCTGCTATCAGAGCGAGGAACTGATCCGGGCCATGGGCAATGACAGCGGCCAGCACCCCAAAGTGCTGCGCATTGACGGCGGCATGATGCAAAACGACTGGCTGGCACAGCGCCTGGCCGACATCTCCGGCATCACGGTCGAGCGCCCAGGCCTGCTCGAGACCACGGCGCTGGGGGCCGCGCGCCTGGCCGGCCTGCAGGCTGGCGTTTTCGATTCGCTCGAAAGCCTAGCCGGCACCTGGCAGGCTGAGCGTGAATTTGTTCCGGGCATTGCCTCTGGCGAGCGACAGCAATTGCTCGCAGGCTGGCAGCGGGCAGTGGCCGCCACCTTGCAGTTCGCGCCGACGGCGGACTGAAATCCCGCGCAGCGTTCAGGCCCGCAGGGTGAAAGATGGTGACCCCGGTAGCGCGCGCAAAATCCATCGTCTGGAATTACTGATACAGCGTTACGGTTACTCAGGCGAATTGCAGTAGTAGTGCTCGTCAGTCAGGCAGCGGCTGAGCCGCCACTCGATCGGCTGGCGCTTGTGACTGAAGGCAACACACTCTATTTCCATCAGCGGCGTGTCGACTTCTATGTTCAGGTGGAGCGCCTCCGTGGGTGTTGCCGCTACCGCACGCAAGCGCTCGCGCTTGCCGACGATGGGAATGCCGAACTGCTGCTCATAGAAACGGTACACCGTATTGGGCAGATCGCGCGCCGATATTTTCTCAAGTCCGGGAAATAATTTCTGGGGCAGAGTGAGAGTTTCGAGCATTTTGGGTTCCAGGTTGAGGTAGCGGATACGCAAGATACGAATCACTCTGTTGCCAGCCGCCAACTCCAGGGCATCGCGTTCGCTGCGGTTGGCACGAGCCCCACTCAGCCGCAGGGTCTTGCTTTCGGGGAGCTCACGCACACCGTCATCGCGGAAAAGGTGAAAAAACCCGAACGGCGTATGTTCCGCCACAGCAGTGCCTCGCCCCTGATGGCGGGTCAACATATTCTGGGATACAAGGTCATCCAGTGCCCGGCGGATCGTGCCCTGACTTACCCGGAACTCCTCGGCCAGTTTCAATTCGCTGGGCAGCAACTCGCCAGGCCGCCAGAAATCCTTAGCCAGTCTGCCAAGCAAAGTCTCCTTGACCTTTTCGTACAGTGGTCGTTTTTTCATGCTCCTACCAGTTTCCCGTCAGTTCCTCCGACCCCAGGCCGGCACGCCTCGGCACTGTAGGCTAGGGCCGTAGCAGTGTTCCAGCCTGTGGCAACTGGAAAAAGGCTTTGACACTCGCCTGCAGAGTAAGTTATAACATATTCAAGATTCTTATATAAGAATAAATCAATCACTATAGGAGAATAGATTGGGTAACCAGCCGCCGGATTTTCTCGTGCACGAGCAAGGCGACAGCGTCGGTGTCGTCGTGGTTGAGGGTATCTTCACCGGCCAAAACCTCAACGGCTGGGTGATGGATTCAGATCAGACCCTGACGGTAACTGTCAACGAAAACATACCGCTCGGCCACAAATTTGCCCTGGCCGATCTCAAGAGCGGCGATGCAATCATCAAGTATGGCCAAGATATAGGCCGCACGGTGGCCGATATCCCCAAGGGCAACCATGTGCATGTCCATAATTTGAAGACCAAGAAGTGGTGATCCGATGAGTGACCTGACCTTTTTCGGATATAGGCGCCAGAACGGCCGGGTCGGGATACGCAACCACGTGGTTCTCCTGCCTCTTGATGACCTTTCCAATGCGGCCTGCGAAGCGGTTGCCAACAACATCAAGGGCACCCTGGCGCTGCCTCATCACTATGGCCGACTGCAATTCGGTGAAGACCTGGAGCTACATTTTCGCACCCTGATCGGCACAGGCAACAACCCGAACGTCGCTGCGGTCGTGGTCATTGGGATTGAACCGGGCTGGACGGGGCGTGTGGTGGAGGGCATCGCGCAAACCGGTAAACCGGTGCAAGGCTTCGCCATCGAGCAGCACGGAGATATCGACACCATCGCGGCAGCCAGCCGTGCAGCCAAGGATTTTCTACAGGCCGCGTCCGAACTCACCCGCGAAAAATGCCCGATTGCAGATCTTTGGGTATCACACAAATGCGGCGAATCGGATACCACCTCGGGTATGGGCGCTAACCCGACGGTTGGCAACTTTATCGACAAGACCGACGCACTGGGGGTCACCAACTGTTTTGGTGAGACCTCCGAGATTACGGGTGCTGAACACCTGTGCCGGGAGCGCGCCGCCACGAAGGAGATTGGGGACAAGTGGTTTGCCACCTGGCAGGCCTACATGGACGAAGTGATCGAACCTAACAAGACCAGTGACCTCGCCGAGAGCCAGCCGACCAAGGGCAACATCGAGGGCGGGCTGACCACCATCGAAGAAAAAGCAATGGGCAACCTGCAGAAGATCGGCAAGAACGCGAGGTACATCGATGTACTGGCGCCTGCGGAAACCCCCGAGAAAGGCCCTGGCCTGTACTACATGGATACCTCTTCAGCCGCTGCCGAGTGCGTCACCCTGCAGGCCGCTGGCGGATTTGCCGTGCACGTCTTTCCGACGGGGCAGGGCAACATTATCGGCAACCCTATAGAGCCAGTTATCAAGGTCACCGCCAACCCCCGCACGGTGCGGACCATGGGCGAGCACGTGGACCTTGATGTGTCGGGCCTGCTGCGCAGGGAAATGAACCTTGATCAGGCAGGCGATGCCCTGATTGATATGGTGCTTCGCACCTGCAATGGCCGGCTGACCGCCGCTGAGGCGCTGGGCCATCGCGAATTCGTGATGACCAAACTTTATCGAAGCGCTTAACAGCCAGTGGCGATCAGTTACGAGGCGCAAAAGAGGATAGATCAAAAGCCCTTGTGTGAAGGTGCAGTCGCATTCAGCGAACTGCATGCCGGCCGGTGTGCGGCACCCAAAGTCATCTTGCGACCCTGAACTGGGTTATTCGATCTCGAACTGGTAGAACGCTTCGTTGAGGTAGGCGACGATGTCCTCTAGTTCGTGATCGTTGAGACCCGCTCCGATCTGCTCATTACAGAAGTCCACCTGGCCCATCAGGCCCTCGATGGTTTTGACGCGGCGATCCTCCCGTGTGTATACGATGCTGCCGTTACCGCCAAACATGCTGTCGTGACAACTGGTGCAGCGGCTGTCGTGTAACGGCTTGCCGTCGTCGGCCTCTCCCGGCAACAGCGCCACGGCCGGCAGCGACCAGCTCAGCAAGCCGGCAAGAGTAATCGTGGTGCATAGTTTTTTCATCGGCTACCTCTCCTGAGCCATCGCCCCGCAGCTATTGTGCCCCATTGGCCGGAATGCGTCATGCTGCCGGCGCCTGCAACACCCGGCTCACAATGTTGCTGTGTCGACTTCAACCTTAAGCGGTTGATCGAGCGCCTGCTCCACCAGGTTCTCGCCGGATCCTTCCCGATCGATTACCAGGAAATCCTGTGGTGCAAGCGCCAGCAGCGGGTGGTGCCAGGTGCCGGGGCGGAAATTCACGCCCTGGGTTCCGAGCGCAATAAAAACCGAGATATCGCCTGGCACCACCTTAGCCGACGATGGCGCGACGGCTACCAGGTAGGCTTGCCCCTCTAGTGGCATAAATAGTTGCGAGCCCAAGGGATGCTTTTCCATCATGCGGATTAGCAGTGGTGCCGGGTATGGTGTGGCGCGGAAAATATTCACCAGCGCGCGGCCATCATCGGCATCTACATCTATCGCGGCAAGATCATGAAAACGGGTCGAGGTGCCTCGATTGACCATCATCGCGCTGCTGTCACGCGCTTCGATCACGTCACCGAAAGGCGCAAAAGCCTGACTGGTCAATCGCTTGGGGGTAACGGCTTCCACCACGCTCGGTCAGAGTTGCGGCCGGCCGTATACCCGGAAACGGCTGATTCCACCATCGGGAAAGATGTTGAGCCGCACGCAGTCAACGGCACCGAGGTCGCTCAATTCCTGCGCCTCGAAAAAATGCTGGTGGTCCATGGCGAGTTTCACGGGCGCCATCAGTTCCGGCCATTCCCCAGCCCGAGCGGCCAGTGCCTGGTCAGTGGTGTTGCCGACCAAGGCGGCCTGGATTGAGCAGCGATCGGGGTAATTGCCCTTGAAGTGTGCGGTATCGACTTCCACCCGCTCAATCACCCCCGGTGCGCCGAGCCGCACCAGGATCCAGTCGTGGCCAGGCTCACGGCGCCGCCGCGTCTCCCAGCCGTCGCCCATATTGATGCCCCGCCCCGGGATCAGGATGACCCAGGGGTCACCGTAGTGTGCATCGTTAAAGCCCGCAATGCGTCCACCGTTAGCGATGGCCGACAACTCCAGCGCCTCGCCAGGATCGGTCCGTGACCAGTCAGGCAATGGCTCGCCATAGACCCGCAGCCTGGCAACACCGCCATCGGGAAAGATATTCAGGCGCAGGTGGCTGACCGGCTCGGCATCGGCTACCGCACAGTAATGGTGACTGTCGGGGCCAAGGTCGCTGGGCCCAAGTAACTCGCGCCAGTGCAGTTTATCAACCGGAGTGTCAAAGCCGCCGTCGGCGGCTTCCAGCGAAGCCTGCGGTGGGTAGTTGCCGGTGAAATGCCGCGTATCGATATCCACGCCGCGTACGATGCCGCGCGTACCCAGGCGCACTACCACATGGTCGTGGCCGCCGCCGCGACGGCGGCGGCTTTCCCAGCCGTCCATCCATTTGCCGTGCTCGTCGAACTTGTCGGCGATGAAGACTGGTTCACTGTCCTGCAACAACCGTTCCTTGGGTGCAAAAAAATCATCGCTGCTCGCAAGCGCCTCACCGCCCAGGCGCGGTGATACCAGGTTCACCAGGTGACGGGCAAATTCGGGAATATCGGCAGCTTGGCTCATGGCTGGGATAAAGTATCTTTGGTAAAAAGTGCCTCGAGACGAAGCCGTGCAATCCGGTGTACCTGAATGAGAGCCTCATCAAATTCCACATCTACCTCGTTGTCGACCCGGCTCTGGAAGCACTCGAGAATTCCGTCCCGGTCATAGCCGCGCACCGCGAGGATAAAGGGAAAGCCAAACTTTTGCGTGTATCGCTCGTTCAGGCGCCTGAAAGCGGCATACTGTTCAGGCGCGCACTGGCCAAGACCCGCCGCAGCCTGCTCGGCGGTTGATTCGGAGGTCAGTTCGCCGCGCACGGCCAGGCGCCCGGCAAGATCCGGGTGCGCCTTGAGGAGGGCAAGCTGCGGCTCGTGCCCAGCCTGTTCGACCACCTCGACCATCGCCTGCGACAAGCCCCCGGCACTGTCCTCTAATGCAGTAAGTCCTGTGTCATAGACCTGCTCGGCGATCCAGGATGAGCACTCGTAGACGCCACCAAAGGTTTTGGCGAACCCGGCCCGGTTCATCTCGCTCGGTGGAATCACGATTCCCCTTCGCCGCTGCCGGCACTCGGTACCGGGTGGCGCTGTTGCCAGTGGCGGGCAATATCGATGCGCCGGCAATACCACACGTCGGCAAAGCGCCTGGTGTGTTCAATAAAACGTGCGAGTGCGCCTAGGCGACCGGGCCGGCCCACCAGGCGGCAGTGCAGACCCACCGACATCATGCGGGCCGTAGCTTCACCCTCGGCGTAAAGCGTATCAAAAGCGTCACGCAGGTAGGCATAGAACTGGTCGCCCGAATTAAACCCCTGTGGCGTAGCAAAGCGCATGTCATTGTTGTCCAGTGTGTAAGGCACCACCAGGTGCGAGCGGCCACAGACTTCGGTCCAAAACGGCAAGTCGTCACTATAGTCGTCGGCGTCATAGACAAAGCCGCCCTCCTCGACCACCAGGGACCGAGTATGCTCGCTGGTGCGGCCCGTGTACCAACCGAGCGGCCGCTCACCGGTGAGCGCGCGGATGATGTCGATGGCGCGCTGCAGATGTTCGCGTTCGAGGTCCGGCGGCACATCGCGGTAGTCGATCCAGCGGTAGCCGTGCGCGCAGATCTCGTAGCCGGCCGCCAGCGCCGCCTCTGCCACGGCCGGGTTACGCTCAAGCGCCATGGCCACCCCGAAAACGGTGAGCGGTACCTGGTAACGGGCAAAAAGGTCAAACAGCCGCCACACACCCACCCGGGCGCCATACTCGTAGATCGACTCCATGCTCAAGTGCCGCTGGCCCGGCCAGGGCTGAGCGCCGACGATCTCGGACAAGAACGCTTCGGAGGCCGCATCGCCGTGCAGCACACAGTTCTCGCCACCCTCCTCGTAGTTGACGACAAACTGCAGAGCGATGCGGGCCCCGCCCGGCCAGTCGGCTGGCGGCGGGGTCTGGCCATAGCCGACCAGGTCCCTGGGATAGGGGGTATTGGAATTCATGCGCTGGTGTTTGTTGCTGGCTGTTCCCGGGCATAAGCCTGACTATCGATGCTGCCGATATTAGCGGACACTGCAACGAAGGATTCAAGTTATTATCAATGATCGATTGAAAGTGTTTTGGGCGGCCCTGGAATGACCTGCACGAGTGCTTGTGTGACGATGTGGGTCGGATCGGCGGCGTGATGGCCAGTATCCGACAGGGTCTGGCCTGTGACTTTGGTGCCGCCCGACAAGCAGGAGAAAATAGCGATGGGCAGACTCACCAGCCACATTCTCGATACCGCAGCGGGCCGGCCGGCCGCGGGCATGCACTGGGTACTCTACCGGCTGGATGGGGCCCGCACCCAGGTGGCGAGTGGGCAGACCAATAGTGACGGGCGCAACGACGAGCCAGTGCTTAAAGGCGAGGCCTTGGTGCCCGGCGTTTACGAGTTTCAATTCGATGCCGCGGGCTACTTCCGCCAGTGCGGCGTAGAACTACCGGAGCCCCCATTTCTCGGTGAGGTCGTGGTCCGCTTTGGCATTGCGGACAGTAGCGCGCACTACCATGTACCGCTGCTGGTCTCGCCTTACGGCTACAGCACCTACCGCGGCAGTTGACCGGCCTGGTCATCGATTGCATGACCCAGGCCCGTTCACAACTGCGCTGCCTGCTCGGCAGCGAGCCCTTTTTTCTGGCGGCATTCGACCCCAACCGGACCCTGCTCGATTTCCTGCGTGAGGAACGGCACCTGACTGGCACCAAGGAGGGTTGCGCGGAAGGCGACTGCGGCGCCTGCACAGTACTTATCGGTGAACTGCATGAGGGTGTGCTGCGCTACCGCGCTGCCAACGCCTGCATCCTGCCGCTCGGTACCGTGGACAACAAACAGGTACTCACGGTAGAGCACCTGGCAGACCCGGTGCCGCACCCGGTCCAGGCGGCCATGGCTACGCAGCACGGCTCACAGTGCGGGTTCTGCACCCCCGGCATGGTCATGAGCCTCGCCAGCCTGCACTTTGCTCGAGCCGACGAAGGTTGTACGCCGACACTGGACCAGATCAACCAGGCGCTCGCCGGTAACCTCTGCCGCTGTACCGGCTACGGCCCCATCATCGATGCGGCCCGAGCTGCGTGCCAACAGGCAGTGCCGGCACATTGCCAGGCATTGCGCGAAAAAAGCCAGGTGGTACTGCAGGACTGGGCCGCGGACGGGACCTACCTCTGTGCGCACGGCGCGGCCGGCACCTTTGCCGCCCCAACGAACACCCGGGAACTGCGTCAATTGATCGAGCTGCACCCACAAGCGCGGCTGGTTGCCGGCGCTACCGATGTGGGCCTGTGGATCAGCAAACGGCATCAGCGTTTTGCTGCAGTCATTCACCTTGGCAGCGTGTCGGAACTGCAACGCATCGAGCACTCGGGAGAGACCCTCGAGATCGGCGCGGCAGTCACACTGGCAGATGCATTTGCTGCGCTGGCAGCGCTTGCCCCCGACCTGGGGGTACTGCTGCGCCGCTTCGGTTCACCCCAGGTGCGCGGCCAGGCCAGCATCGGCGGCAACATTGCCAACGGCTCACCCATCAGTGACCTGGCGCCGGCATTGATTGCGCTCGGTGCCAGGCTGCGCCTGGCCGGCCCTGACGGTGAGCGCGAGATAGCGCTGGAGGATTTTTTCATCGACTACGGCCACCAGGATCTCCTGCCTGGCGAGTATGTCGCTGCACTCAGCATCCCGGCAGACGGGCACCAACACTTTCGTTGCTGGAAGATCTCCAAACGCTTCGACCAGGACATCAGCGCTGTCTGCGGCGCATTCAATGTGCAGTTGGCCCACGGCAAGGTACACGAGGCACGCATTGTTTTCGGCGGCATGGCCGCAATTTCCCGGCGGGCCACGCGCTGCGAGGCAGTTCTAAAAGGCGCAACTCCAGGCCCGGCTTTGTTACCCCGTGCAGCAGACGCCCTGGCCGAAGACTACGCCCCCATCAGCGACCTGCGCGCCAGCGCCGCTTACCGTAGGCAGGCAGCCCGCGGCCTGCTCGAGCGCTACCTCAGCGCCATGGCCGGGCAGCCCGTGCCGGTGCTTTATCCGGCGGCAACACCACCAGTGAATACCCATGCCTGAAACCGAGCCGCAACAGCCCGCTGCCGCGCTGGCCCACGACAGCGCGCTTAAGCACGCGACCGGTGAGGCCGTCTACGTCGACGACATCATCGAGCCCGGCGGCACCCTGCACCTCGCGCCGGGCTATGCGCCGGCGGTCTGTGGGCGCATTGAGACCTTGAACCTTGAAGCCGTGCGCGCGGCAGCAGGGGTAGTCGCCGTGCTGACAGCCAAAGACATCCCCGGGCAAAATGACATCAGCCCCATGAGCCGCGGCGACGAGCCGGTGCTGGCAGAGCACGCGGTGCGCTTTTATGGTGAGCCGGTCTTTGCCGTCATCGCCACCAGCCATCGCGCCGCCCGGGCAGCCGCGGCCCTTGGCCAGCTGGAGGTCACGCCCGAGGCGCCACTGCTTACGGTTGATGCGGCACTCGCGGCGCGGCGCTTTATCAGCGACCAGCAGATTATGCAGCGCGGCGACTGGGAGAGTGCACTGGCAGCGGCGCCATGTACGGTCTCGGGCACACTGTACTGCGGTGGCCAGGACCACTTTTATCTCGAGGGCCAGGTCTCACTGGCCATTCCGCAGGAGGATGGCGACCTGCTGGTTTACTGCTCGACCCAGCATCCCAGCGAGATTCAGCAGCAACTGGCAAAAATGCTGGGCCGGCCGGCCCATGCGGTCACAGTGGAGGTACGGCGCCTGGGCGGGGGCTTTGGCGGCAAGGAGACCCAAGCCTGCCAGTGGGCGGCGCTGGCAGCACTCGGTGCAAACTTGACCGGCCAGCCGGTCAAATGCCGGCTGGACCGCGACGACGACATGCTGATGACCGGCAAACGGCATGACTTTCGCATCGATTGGCAGGTAGGCCACGATGCCGAGGGCCGCATTCTCGCCGTCGACACGACCATGGCTTCGCGCTGCGGCTGTAGCGCGGATCTGTCCGACCCGGTCAACGACCGGGCGATGTTTCACCTGGACAACGCCTACTTTTTTCCTGCCGTACGGATCCGTTCACAACGCTGCTTTACCAACACGGTCTCGAATACCGCTTTTCGCGGCTTCGGCGGGCCCCAAGGCATACTTGCCGCCGAACGCATAATCGAGGCGGTTGCCCGAGCCACGGGCAAAGATCCACTCCTGGTGCGCAAACTGAATTTCTATGGCCCGCGCGAGCGCGCCCTGACACCGTATCACCAGCCGGTAGAAGACTTCGTGCTCGACCAGATCGTGGCGGAGCTGGAACAGACCAGCCAGTACTGGCAACGGCGGCAGGCCATCAACCAGGCCAACCAGGGCGCGGACACGCTGCTGCACGGGCTGGCGCTGACGCCGGTCAAGTTTGGCATCTCCTTCACTACCAGCTGGCTCAACCAGGCCGGCGCCCTGCTGCACATCTACCGTGACGGCAGTGTTCACCTCAACCACGGCGGCACCGAGATGGGTCAGGGACTTTTTATTAAGGTGGCACAGGTGGTGGCCAACGAACTGCAACTCGATATCGCCCAGGTAAAGGTCACCGCCACCAACACAGCTAAAGTCCCCAACACCTCGGCCACGGCCGCCTCCTCGGGCTCGGACTTGAACGCCATGGCTGCCCGCAACGCTGCCCGCACCCTCAAGCGCCGCCTTATTGCTTTTGCCGCCAACCACTTCGGGGTAGCCGAGGCGAGCGTTCACTTTAGCGGCGGGCGTGTGCAAGCAGGCGGTCAAACCCTGGAATTTTCCGAACTGGTGAACCAGGCCTACCTTGCCCGCGTACAACTATCGGCTACCGGCTTTTATCGCACACCTAAGATCCACTACGACCGCAAGACGGCAAAGGGCCGGCCTTTTTATTACTTTGCTTACGGGGCGGCGGTAACCGAAGTCGTCATCGACACGCTGACGGGTGAGAATCGGGTGCTGGCCGTCGACATACTCCACGATGCCGGCCGCTCCCTCAACCCGGCCATAGACCTGGGCCAGATCGAGGGCGGTTTCATCCAGGGCATGGGCTGGCTGACCACCGAAGAATTGTGGTGGGATAACGAGGGCTATCTCAAGACCCATGCGCCCTCGACCTACAAAATCCCCAGCTGCGGAGACCGCCCGCCACACATGGATGTGCGCCTGTGGTCCCGCGGCGAGAACACTGAGGCCACCGTCCACCGCTCCAAGGCCGTGGGCGAACCGCCCTTCATGCTGGCCGTCTCGGTGCACCAGGCCCTGGCGGATGCGGTCTCGAGCATCGGCGACTACGCGCGGGTGCCGCAGCTGGACAGCCCGGCAACACCCGAAGCCATCCTCGCCGCAGTCCACGCCGAGCGGGCGTTGACTGCTGACACCGGGGCACCAGCATGAGCGACGCACACACTACCGCTGCCGGGCCGGTTGCCTGGATCGATGCCGCGCTCGGCTACATAGCCCGGGGCGAGCGGGCGGTGCTGGCGCTGGTAACCGAGCACCGGGGGTCAGCCCCACGGGATACCGGTAGTTGGATGCTGATCAGCCCCGATCAGGCTCTTGCCACTTTGGGCGGCGGCGAACTCGAGCGCACCGCGCTCGAGGCTGGCCGCGCCATGCTCTCAGGTGAGGGTACCTGGCAGCGGTCAATCATGCGGTGTGTGCTCGGCCCGGACCTGCGCCAGTGCTGCGGCGGCACAGTCGAACTGCTACTCGAACCGCTGGCGGCGGACGCCCACGGATGGCTGAAGACAACACAGCGCGCCGCCGAGGCCAGCAGCAGCGGGCTGGTGCTGTTCGACAAGACCGACCCGGCAAAGGCCCCACGGGTCATTGCCAGCCCGAGCACCGCACAGGAAAACTCCGCCGACCTGCACCTGCAGTCACTGGCCGACCCGCGTAGCCAGCTGGCCCTGTTTGGTGCCGGTCATGTGGGCCGGGCACTGTGTGCCATCGCGGCCCAGCTACCACTGCGGGTCAGCGTCTACGATAGCCGCTCCGAACAGTGTGCACTGGTTATCCCGGCGGCCAACATTACCGTCGTGCATGTGCCGGACCCGGTCGATGCCGCAGGTGCGCTGGCCACGGACAGCGCCGTGCTCATCATGACCCACAGCCATGCGCTGGACTACGCGCTGTGCCGCGCTGTGCTCTGCCGCGGACCCCGCCACGGCTATGTCGGCCTGATCGGCAGCCACAGTAAAGCGCAACGCTTTCGCCGCGCCCTCAAAAAAGATGAGTTGGCGCCTGCGGCCATCGCTCACCTCACCAGTCCCATCGGCCGCCAGGGCCCGGCCGGCAAAGAACCGGGTGTAATCGCACTGAACGCACTGGTGGAAATACTCACGCAGGCAACGGCCCGTACCGATATGCCGGTATCTTTGCCAGAGCAACCGGCCAGCCGCTGAATCTCGACCCAAAGATGAAGCCCATGAGCGAACACGATAAACGCGATCACGTCCGATTCATGAATCAGGCTGCCAGCATCGCCCGCGAATACATGCACGCCGGCGCCGGTGGCCCGTTCGGCGCCATCGTCGTGCGCGAGGGCACCATCATAGGTCGGGGCTGGAACCGCGTGACTTCGGCCAATGACCCCACCGCCCACGCCGAGATCAGCGCCATTCGCGATGCCTGCACCCAACTGGGGGTGTTTTCATTGGAAGGGGCCGTGATCTACACCAGTTGCGAGCCCTGCCCGATGTGCCTGGCTGCAATCTGGTGGGCGCGCCTTGAGACCATCTACTACGCCAGCACCCGTGAAGATGCAGCGCGAATCGGTTTCGATGACGCGGCCCTGTACCAGGAAGTCGGCCGCGCGCTGCACGAGCGGCACCTGCCAATGGTGCGCTGCGAGAGCGATGAGGCCGCGCAGCTGATGCATGAATGGCTGGCAAAAGAAGATAAGATTCCCTACTGAGGGGCAAGCGCAAAATGAACGGTTATGATCTCGGCCAGAAACTGCCGGCAGTGATAAGGGCTCGCGGATGAACGAACAACCGCTACTGGCGCTGACGGGTATCTGCAAGGAGTTTCCGGGCTGCCTTGCCAACGACGAGATCAATCTCGAGGTTGCCCCGGGTGAGATTCACGCCCTGCTCGGCGAGAACGGTGCCGGCAAGAGCACGCTGGTCAAAATCATCTACGGTGTGCTGCGACCTGACCGCGGCCAGATACGCTGGCGTGGCGAACCGGTGGAGATACCAAACCCGGGCAACGCACGAGCACTTGGTATCGGCATGGTATTCCAGCACTTCTCTTTGTTCGAGGCGCTGACGACCCTCGAGAATGTCGCCCTCGCCTTACCCCGCGAAGACCCTCAAGAACTGCGGGCCCGACTATCCAAAACCGCTGACGCGTACGGTCTTGCCCTACAGCCCGATCGACATGTACACGAGCTCTCGATGGGCGAGCGGCAACGAATCGAAATCGTCCGTTGTCTACTGCAAGACCCAAAACTATTGATTCTCGATGAGCCGACTTCTGTCTTGACCCCGCAGGAAAGCGAAACCCTATTCACTACTTTGCGCACACTCGCTAGTGAGGGTCGGGCCATCCTCTACATAAGTCACAAACTGGAGGAGGTGCGCAAATTGTGCGACCGCGCGACCATATTGCGCGGCGGCCGTCGGGTCGACGGCTGCATCCCTTCTCAAGAAACTGCGCATTCAATGGCCGAAAAAATGATCGGCCGACGGGTCGAACAGGCAGTGAAACGCGTTGATACGACAGCGGGAGAGGTTCGCCTCGAAGTGACGGACCTTGCTGTCACCTCAGATCAGCCCCACGGCACCAATATCAATGGCGTGAATTTCTCGGTGCGCGCGGGCGAGATTGTTGGCATTGCCGGCATTGCGGGCAACGGTCAGATCGAGCTGATGGGCGCGCTTTCGGGCGAAACCGGGCCGCCGCTGGCTGGCTCGGTCCACATTCTTGGCCGCGAGGTCGCCGACATCGGCCCGATGGAGCGCCGGGCGCTCGGTGCCGTGTTCGTACCCGAGGAGCGCATCGGCCAAGCCGCCGTCTCGGACCTGAGCCTTACCCAGAACAGCTTCCTGACCGCAAGTGAGCGGATGGGGTTTGTCGCCAGGGGCCTGGTCGACTGGGCCGGCGTGGCACGCTTCGCCGGCGAGATTCTCCAGCAGTTCAACGTCAAAGCGACCGGTACTACCGCGCTCGCCAGCAGCCTGTCGGGTGGTAACCTGCAGAAGTTCATCGTTGGCCGCGAAATCCTGCAGCAACCCAGGCTACTGGTAGCTTCGCAACCGACCTGGGGCGTGGACGCTGGTGCTGCAGCAGCCATCCACGAGCAGATCCAGCACCTGGTCAGCGCAGGTGCTGGAGCGCTGGTGATCTCGCAAGACCTGGATGAGATTTTCCTGCTGTGTGACCGCATCGCGGTTATCTCGCAAGGTACCCTGTCCGACCCACGGCCTGCGTCAGAGGTAACGCCAGAGCAGGTCGGACTGCTGATGGGCGCCCGCCACGACCGCGCCAGTGAGATTTCCCATGCTGCGGCTTGAAGCCCGCGCCACCCAATCAGCGGCAGCCGCCTGGCTATCGCCACTGTTCGCCATCACCCTGACGATCCTCACCGGGGCCATCATATTCGTGCTGATGGGCAAGGCGCCGGGGCCAGCGCTTTACATCTACTTCATAGAGCCGCTGACCTCGGGTTCGGGGCTTTCGGAGGTCGCAGTCAAAGCCGGCCCGCTGGTGCTGATCGGCGTCGGTCTGTCGCTGGGTTTTCGCGCCGGGGTCTGGAACATCGGCGCTGAGGGTCAGTACATCGCTGGCGCCCTGCTCGGCAGTGCACTGCCCGTCTACTTTTACCAGAGCACCAGCCCACTGCTGCTGCCGGCCATGCTGATCCTGGGAATGTTGGGCGGCATGGCCTGGGCGTCCGTGCCGGCCCTGCTTAAAACCCGCTTCAATGTCAACGAGATCCTGGTCTCGCTTATGCTGGTATACGTGGCTGAACTGCTGCTGGTGCACCTGGTGCAGGGGCCGTGGCGCAATCCGCAGGGCTGGGGCTTTCCGGGCACACGGTTGTTCCCGGACGCGGCCCTGCTGCCGGTGCTGGTGCGCGGCCAGCGGGTGCACCTCGGCACCCTGATCGCCTTGCTGGTGCCGCTACTGGCCTGGTTCGTGCTCGCCAGGAGTCGCTTCGGCTTTCGCATCAGGGTATTCGGCTCAGCGCCCGCCGCAGCCTGCCACGCCGGTATCCGGCCGACTCGCATGGTCTGGTCCGCGCTGCTAATCGGCGGCGCCCTGGCTGGGCTGGCCGGGGTGATAGAGGCGGCTTCCACCATCGGCCAATTGATGCCCAAGATCTCGCCGGGCTATGGCTTCACTGCCATCATCGTCGCGTTCCTCGGCCGGCTGCATCCTCTCGGAGTACTGCTCGCCGGCATCGCGATCGCGGTAACTTACATCGGCGGTGAGGGTGCGCAGATATCGGCCGGTCTGCCCAAGGCGGTTACCGGCTTGTTTCAGGGCATCATCCTTTTCTACCTGCTGGCCTTCGACCTGCTGACTCGTTACCGGCTGGTGGTCATCGGCAGGCAAGGGAGCCGCGCATGACCGAGCTCATCATCGCCTCGATCATGACCATGATGACGGCGGCAACGCCTTTGGTCTTTGCTGCCACTGGCGAACTGGTCTGTGAAAAATCCGGCGTGCTCAACCTCGGGGTCGAGGGCATGATGCTGATCGGTGCGGTTTTCGGTTTTGCCGCTACCGCCATCACGGGTAATGCAGTGCTGGGCCTTGCAGCAGGCGGTGCCTGCGGCCTGGCGGCCGCGCTCATCTTTGCCGTGCTCACCCTGACGCTACTTTCAAACCAGGTGGCGACGGGTCTGGCGCTGACGATCTTCGGCACCGGCCTTTCTGCACTGGTCGGCCTTGACTACGTTGGTGACACCATCGACCAGATCCGCCGGGTGCACATCCCAGTGCTGGGCGACCTGCCGGTGGTTGGCCGGCTGCTGTTCGGACATGACCCGCTGGTCTACCTTGGGATCGCCATGCTGGCTCTGACCGGATGGTTCCTGGCGCGGACCCGCTGGGGCATGATCCTGCGGGCGGTAGGCGACTCGGACATCTCGGCCCACGCCATCGGCTACCCCGTCATCGCTATCCGCTACGGGGCAGTGGCCTTCGGCGGGGCCATGGCGGGCCTCGGCGGCGCCTACTTGTCGCTGGTCTACACCCCGCTGTGGGCTGAAAACATGACAGCCGGTCGCGGCTGGATCGCGCTGGCGCTGGTGGTATTTGCTAACTGGCGCCCGGGGCGGGTGCTGCTGGGCGCCGTACTCTTTGGGGGCATCACGATCCTGCAGCTGAATGCCCAAGCGGCAGGCTTAGGCATCCCGGCAGCTTTCATGTCCATGCTCCCTTACATCGCGACCATAGTTGTATTAGTCTTCATATCCCGGGACGCAATCCGCATTCGCCTGAACGCACCTGCCTGCCTGGGCAGGCCGTTCCGTGCAGACCGCTGAGAGGATAACTCGAGAATTACGCGTAGCACCTAACCACGACGGAGGACTTTAGGAATGAGAAAAACTATCAGACTGGCTGCCCTGGCCCTGGCCAGCGCCATGACCCTGGCAGCAGGGACCGTATCTGCCGACAAGTTGAAAGTCGGCTTTATCTACATTGGCCCACCCGGAGATCACGGCTGGACCTACGCCCACGATCAGGGCCGTCTCATGATCGACAACATGCTGGGTGATCATGTGGAAACGACCTTTGTTGAAGGTGTGCCAGAAGGCCCGGATGCCGAGCGTGCCATTGCCAAACTGGCTGAGACCGGCCACAAGTTGATCTTCACCACCTCGTTCGGCTACATGGAGCCAACACTCAAGGTGGCCAAACGATTCCCAGACGTTAAATTTGAACATGCCACTGGTTATAAGCAGGCCGACAACGTTGCAACCTACTCAGCCCGTTTCTACGAGGGCCGTTATGTGCAAGGCCAGATTGCCGCCAAGATATCCAAGAGTGGCATCATCGGCTATATCGCCTCGTTCCCGATTCCAGAAGTGGTTCGTGGCATCAATGCATTCATGCTGGGGGCGCAGTCGATCAACCCGGACATGAAGGTCAAAGTTGTCTGGGTCTACACCTGGTTTGATCCACCCAAGGAAGCGGACGCCGCCAAGGTGCTGATGGACCAGGGTGCTGACATCATTACCCAGCACACCGACAGCACCGCAGCGCTGCAGGCAGCAGCCGAGCGTGGCATTTACGCCTTTGGCCAGGCATCCGACATGATTCAGTTCGCCCAAGATACGCAGTTAACCGCAATTCTCGATAACTGGGGGCCGTATTACGTCAAACGAACGGTTGATGTATTGATGGGTGCCTGGAGTTCAGGGGACACCTGGCACGGAATGGGCCCAGGGATGGTCGGCATGGCGCCGTATACCAACATGCCAAGTGACATCGCCATGATGGCGCGCGCAACCGCGGAGTCGATTCGAACTGGTGCATTTCATCCGTTTACCGGCCCTATCTACAACCAAGCCGGCGAACTTGTGGTTAAAGCTGGTGAGGTGGCTGCTGATTTCCCAATGCTAGCGACTATGAATTTCTACGTGCAGGGCGTTGACGACAAGCTGCCCGAGTAGCATTTGCCAACTTTTTACGACAACCCGTCCCTTTGATAAAGGGGCGGGTTTTTTCTACCAGCCTACCTTTGTGACTAACCATGGCCCGCCTGTGGCTGCGTGACCCGCTTGCGATCCTGGCGCAGGATGCGGCGCGAGGCCTGGTGGTCGAAAACGACCGGATTCTAGAACTGGTTCCGGCCGGCCGCGCACCGGTGCAACCGGTCACTGGCGTTTTCGATGCCTCATCGCACGTACTGCTGCCGGGACTGGTCAACAGCCACCACCACTTCTACCAGACCCTGACCCGGGCGCTCGGGCCAGCGCTCGACAAGGAACTTTTCGGCTGGCTCAAGGCCCTGTACCCGGTGTGGGCCGGGCTCGACCCCGAGATGCTCGCAGTTGCAACCGAGCTTGCGCTTAGCGAACTGCTATTGTCGGGCTGCACCACCGCCTCGGACCACCACTACCTCTATCCTGTGGGACTCGAGCAGGCGCTCGACATCCAGGTCGATGTAGCAAAACGCATTGGTATCCGCGTAGTACTGACCCGCGGCTCAATGGATCTATCCGAAAAAGACGGCGGCCTGCCGCCAGACACACTGGTGCAGGCAACTGACACCATCCTCGCCGACTGTGAGCGGGTGGTTGCCACGCACCACCAGCAAGGACCCGGCGCCATGGTCCAGGTGGCACTGGCGCCGTGCTCGCCGTTCTCGGTCAGCCGCCGGTTGCTGCGCGAGACAGCCGAATTGGCCGAACGGCTGGACGTGCGCCTGCACACGCACCTTGGTGAAACCCAAGATGAGAACGACTTCTGTAGCGCGCACTTTGGCATGCGGCCGCTCGACTACCTCGAAGAAGTCGGCTGGCTCAGCCGCCGCAGTTGGCTGGCGCACGGCATTCACTTCAGCGATGCGGAGATCAAACGCCTGGGCCATGCCGGTACCGCCGTCAGCCACTGCCCGCATTCGAACATGGCCCTGGCCTCGGGGTTGTGCCCGGCCTGTGCGCTGGAAAGTGCCGGCAGCCCGGTCGGTCTTGGCGTTGACGGCTCAGCCTCGAACGATGCCTCCAACGTCATCGAAGAAGTGCGGGCCGCATTCATGCTGCAACGCCTGCGTGAGGGTGCTATCAAGGTCAGCCACTTGGATGCGCTGCGCTGGGCGACTGTCGGTGGCGCCCGCTGCCTCGGCCGCGACGATATCGGTGAACTGCGCGCGGGCGCCCAAGCTGACCTGGCACTGTTCAAACTCGATGCGTTACGACATTCCGGCTACCACGACCCGCTGGCCGCGCTGGTACTCTCCGGTGCCACCCGGGCCGACCGGGTAATGGTCGCGGGAAAATGGCGAGTCGAAGACGGGCACGCGGCGCATATCGACGAGCTGGATCTCATCCATCGGCACAGCGCCGCCGCTGCCATTTTGCGCCAGCGGGCGGGCCTTGCCGGCTGAACACACAAAGCGACCGGTTTTCAGGCCGCGAGAGTGCCCCGGCTCGGTCAGGTTGAAGAAAGGTCGGCAGAAAAGAGCAAGCGCTGAATATTTTCCCGGGCCACCCTCTCGTACCGGCTCTGGAATAGTGTGGTCCCAAAGATACTGGGCCAACCCAGTAGCCGTTTGAAAAACGCTTGCTGACGCTTTAGACGGTCGGCATCGGCAGAGTCGACACTCTCCGCGCACAGCGATCGATAAGCAACCATGAAATCTCGCCACGGCCTCGCCAGTTCGGCGAGGTCCACGTCGGCCACGAAACGAGAGTCAGGCTCGGCGGGTAGTTCCCGATGACAGGTTGCCATGATGAGCGCCGTAACCTTGTTGATGAAAACACCGGACAGATGCCCCCCGGCAAACACCCTGAAGAACTCAGCACTTTGTGCTTCGTTGTCGGATCGACCAATGCAAAAAACAACATCGTGAAACCACAATGCCATCTCCACGGCATCGCTCCTGCCGAGCACTGACTCGGCCCAGTCATAAGTATCCAGGCACGACTGCACGTGCGCGCCGGTGTGGTAGTGCCGGTGCGGCTCCTGGTAGCGTGTTGCCAGTGCCTCGAAAACCTCATCAACCTCGATGCCGCCACCGCTGCGGCACCACAATTCGTTGAATCGGTGTGCGTCCATGGCAAACGGTCGACTCACTGCAGTAACAGCTTGTGGTGCCAGCGCGGTCAATGTTCGACCAGCCGGTTCAGAATGGCCGCTGCCTTGGTCGGCCCATGCTCAGCGCGCATGTGCGCGGATGTTTTCGCCAAGTGCTCGTGCATGGCCTGATCGGTCAACATGCGCTCAATGCAAGCTGTCAGTTCCTGGTCGGTCCAGCGGCTGCGATGCAGGTGCAGGCCGTGGCCAGTCTCCATAACCCGTCGGGCATTGTCATGGCCATCCCAGACATAGGGCATGATCAATGCCGGCTTGCCGAAGTACAGGCACTCATTAAAGGAGTTGTTGCCGCCATGGTGGATCACAGCATCGGCCTGTGAGATCACTGACGGTTGGGGGTACCACGGCGCAATCGCGATATTGTCCGGCACCGAGTCGTACTCGCTCTGGTAATCGCCTACATTGAAAAGCGCACGTACTGGCATATTTGCTACTGCATTCATCAAACGTTGTAACAGCGTGGTGTCGCCCGCACCGAGACTACCGAAACTGACGTACAGTAACGGCGTCTCGTTGTTGGTCTTGAAAGCCGGTACTTCAAATGCGCTCTCATCACGCACGCACCCTTCCAGGTACTGGAAGCACTCAGGATCGAGTGGTGTGGCACGTTTGAACTTGACTGGTTCTGGGTACAGCAAAAGGTTCATGTGCGGCGAGGCCTCAAAGAACTCGCCGAGGGGATACGGATCTTCATTGCACTCTTCCAGAAAAGCATTGAAACGCTGGTGGATGGGGCCGACCACCTCATTGAAGCGCTCCTGATAGGCCACAAAACACGCGCTTTCATTCTCGCCACAGCCCGACAGGTGCGGCGGTATGTCGGGGTCTGGAATCTCGTTTTCGGAACAGGAGATGATGCGCACCCAGGGCTGGCCGTGCTTTTTGGCGTAGCGCTTGATAGCCGGAAACAGAATCACATTGTCGACACAGACAATATCAGGCTGCACACGTTGCAGCACGCCAGGCAGTTCCTGCTCGGCCCAGATGGCGGTCTCGACGATGGCCTCCCAACATTCCTTAACGTAATTGTCGATCTGCTCAAAGGGAGAAAGATCGAAGTTCGGGATGTGGCCGTTGATGAAATCGGTCCAGTACTTCGCCATCTCCGCTGGCGGCATCGGCTCAGACATGTTGACGGTATGCTCCTCAAAGCCATAGCCCGAATACACGCCCTGCATGCCGGGGTCGGTTAAAAAGACGGCTTGGTGGCCGAGTCTCTCGCAAGCCTGAGCGATGCCGACCGAGTTAAGTGCCGGCCCGAATGCGGCTTCTGGAAAAAATGCAATGGTCTTGCCAGTCATCTTTGCTCCTTGTGCGGCGCAGAGGCGCCGGGTACCCGCCTGGTCATTCCTTCAGATGAGACCACGACAATGCCTATTCCCGCAATAGTTGCTCCCACGACAGGCGGCCGGTCAGCGGCTCCGAAGTCGGCTGGAGTGCGTCGACGCCAATTTCCGAGGCTTCGTCCGTGCCGGTGCCCGGGG
>Ga0208278_1000481_pt1 | contig 21678 bp, 19 predicted proteins | sample ETN01SmetaG_FD_185794 | JGI IMG/M metagenome (GOLD analysis project Ga0208278, IMG submission 185794) | Marine microbial and viral communities from oxygen minimum zone, Eastern Pacific Ocean - ETNP2014F12-01SV259 (SPAdes) (version 2) | ecosystem: Environmental > Aquatic > Marine > Oceanic ...
TCGCGAGAGACTACATTGGACATGACAGATATACCTTTGGTTTCATTGTACTATCCGTGGCAGGGTATGGGCGCCCTGCCGCGATCATTAATAAAATTAGGGTTTACTATTTACGAACTGTTCCAGGACGGGGTAAATAGGCCCATTCGTTCCAGATTTTGTAATTTGTACGGAATTCTTGTAGATCATCCCAGATCACTTTGAATCCCGGGTCTTTTGCAATAGCTTCTGCAACCACTTCATCCCACTTTGTTGAGAATGTAGATAGCATTGCATCAGACCAGTACATGTTTTGAGTGCCTGCTGCAGCGTTTTCTTTCATGGTGTCAAACTGCATTGATTCTCCCATTGCCAGTCCATCAGTCATGACCGCCTTACAAGCTAGCTCAACAACGGTTTGTTGTCCTTTAGACATGGCTTTCCATGTATCCTTGTTGATAATCAAGTCAAACAAGGTAGCAGGTTGATGCCAGCCAGGATAATAGTTGTACTTAAGAATTTTGTTTATGCCCAGCCTTCTATCGATAGCAGGCATGGAAAATTCAGTTGCATCAATAGCACCTTTCTGAAGAGCCGGTACGATTTCACCGCCAGGAAGCTGAGAAGTAGATACTCCCAATTTTTCCATGACACGTGCACCCAGGCCAAAGAAACGCATACGCAAGCCTTTTAGATCGGCAGGCGAATTGATTTCTTTCGAAAACCAGCCAGAAGTTTCTGGTGCGATAATACCGCAAGGAACAGATTGGACATTAAATCCGGCATCATCGTAGGTCTTCTGCCATAGCGTTCGGCCATTTCCATAGTAGACCCAAGCCAGGAATTCTGGCGCATCTGGCCCAAAAGGAACCGCTGAAAAGATAGCACCTTTGTCGCCCAGTTTCCCAGTGTTATAGCCAGGTGTGGTATATCCAGCATTGACCTGTCCTTTAGAAACAGCTTCAAGCATTTCTTTAGGAGGAACCAGTTTACCAGGCTCATAGACCTTAATCTTAACGTCACCTCCTATGGCGTTGATTTGCTTTTCAATCCATGCCGGAGAAGTACCCAAAGCTGGCAAGGCGGTTGGAAACCAGACGGGTACTTTGAGAAGTACTTTTTTGGCAAAAACCGATCCTGATGAGAAGCTCAGTAATGCCAGAAAGACTGAACAGGTAACGAGGGTGTTAATGATTCTTTTTTTCATAAAAGGCTCCATAATGAGATTTTATCAATTAATCTGGATCCTTAAAAAAATCTGGATTCCAGAAACCTTGATTACTCTTCTCCTACTAGACCCTATTTTAGGTCTAAACTCATCTTTTCAATGAGTCAACCAAAATCCAGTCTTTTAGCAGAACAGTTATGCTTGTCCACCTCATCCACGAATAGATATGCCTATGAAGTGAGACAAACTTTTCAAAGTGTTCGAATAATATGGAAAGACTAATATCCTGTCAAGTTAAAAAATGGCCTTACCAATATATTTATAACTTTCCTTCCCTTATCGACATAAAATGAATGCTAGTTCAATGAATTCATTAAATAATTTTTATCTGATATATTCTTTTTTTTCAAGATTTTCCAGTGTTCTCCTGAACAGGATCCCTATTGTGCTATTGCTTGAATCACACAATTCATGATAAAAATCACTTCAATTAATTTGAATATCTAAATATAAAACTATCTGACCAATTGTCTTGAACGAAGAGATTCTTTAGAATAGCAGGAATGTGCTCTGGTGTTTTTGTCGAAGGAAAGGATATAGGGGGACGTGCTTATCCCCCTGAGGTTTATTTGATGGTAGGATGATCGTTCTCGAAAGGATCTAAGTATCATCTGAGGCAGGAGTCATTCGATTTTTGGAATTCTTGATTTAGTTCATCAAAAGGCCTCCGTTGCTAATTTGAAATCTGAACATCAGGGGTTTCCAAGTTCTGTTTCGCAGTTTTTTAATTCACTCTGTTTTTTTCAAGATTCCAAAACATATGTTCCTGGAGCATCGGCTAGAGGGCAAAACTTTTTACTGCCCATTTTAGGAGGGCTCACCATCTCTCCACACCGTTCATTAAGCCACTCATTCCAGTCAGACCACCAGGTTCCAGGTTGCTTTTCTAACTGTGCCTGCCATGCTTCGGGTTCTAATGCAGCATTTCCCGTTCCGGCCCAGAAGCTACGTTTTGGAGGATCAACCGGTGGGTTGACCACTCCTGCAATATGACCTGAAGTAGAAAGAGCAAAACGCACGGGGCTCTTGACTAATTCGTTGATTCGGTAGACTTGTTTCCAAGGAGTGATATGATCTTCAAGGGCGGAAACGCAGTAAAGAGGTTGTTTGATGCAACCGAGATCAATTGTATAGCCCGCAAGTTCAATATCATTTGGCTTACAAAGCCGATTTTTGAGGTAGTATTCTCGTAAATAAAAGGAAGACATTTTCTCCGGCATCCGTGTCGCATCATCGTTCCAAAACAGCAAATCAATCGGAGGCGGTTGCTTTCCAAAGAGGTAGTTGTTGATGAAATAATGCCAGATTAATCCATCCGGTCGAAGCATCCGCATCGTGTTCCCCATCTGCCCACCTTCCAGATATCCCTGTTTAGACATCTGCTCCTCTAAATACTTTATGGATTCCTCGTTGATAAAGCTTCCCAGTTCTCCAGGACGTTCAAAATCAACTAAGGTCGTGAGAAGTGTCCAATCCTGTACGATGTTTGTTTTTTCATTGTCGGAGTGATTGAGCCAGGCCATTGCAGAGGCCAACAAAGTCCCTCCGATGCAGTAGCCTACAGCGTGTACTTTCTTTGATTTGGTGATATTTTTTGCGACTTCTATGGCCTTCAAAGGCCCTTGAGTCATGTAATCATCCATAGATGTTTCACGCATTTCCTCTGTCGGGTTCTTCCAACTGATCACGAAGACCGTATAACCTTGAGAGACCAAGTTGAGGATAAGACTTTTTTGGGGTTTCAGATCGAGGATGTAGAATTTGTTGATCCAAGGCGGAGTAATCACCAATGGAATTTCATGAACCTTCTCTGTCAACGGCGCGTATTGGATGAGTTCAATCAGTTCATTGCGGAAAACAACATTCCCAGGAGTGTTGGCAAGGTTTCCTCCTACCTCGAATTTTGTACGATCGACCATTTCAGGCATTCCATCTCTTTTTTGATCGTCCAGCCAATTCTGTAGCCCACTGCGCAGACTTTCCCCTTTGGTTTCGACAAATTCATTGATCGCATCAGGATTTGTCCAAAAGTAGTTGTTGGGCGAAAGGGCGCTTAGCGTCTGCTTCGACCAGAATGCCGCATCTTCTTTGACTTTCTCTGAAACCCCTTCTGTTTCTCTGATCTGCTGCTCCATCCACGTGGAATAGGTCTGGTAGTATTCCCTGATCCACTTAAAATAGGGAAGTTCAGCCAGATCCTGAGCGGCCTGACTGGAGTCTTCTGTATTTTGGCGGTCCAGAAATTCCTGCCAGATGCGGGTGTTCATTTCGCCAATCTGCTGGGTCCAGGACTGCATCGCCTCGGTGAACTGCTGGGGATTGCGTGTCCAGGCTTCGGCGATCTGCTGCATGGGCTTCATCGCCCCAAGAGGGTCCATCGGAGTCAGCATGGAACTGGTCTGCTTCACCATCTGCGAAAACAGTTCCTGAAACTGATATTGAGGGTCCTTTTTTTGTGTTTCGTCATTCATGATTCACTTTTATTTGCTGGTAAATTAGATCCTTAAACCACCATCACACTCGATGATCCTGCCTGTGAAATAGTCGTTTTCTAGGATATAGAATACAGAATGGCTGATTTCACTAGGTTCTCCGAGCCTTCTGGTGGGAATCTGTTCAATGATCTTCTGCTTCACATCTTCTCGGATAGCAGCCACCATTTCAGTATTGATGTATCCAGGAGCTATTGCACCGACACGGATCCCATGACGTGCCATTTCTTTGGCCCAGGTCACGGTCATTTCTGCGACAGCTGCTTTGGATGCGGTGTAATTGCTTTGCCCCTGATTCCCTGAACGTGAAATGGAAGAGATGTTGATACAAACTCCAGATTTTTTCTGTTCAAGGAGTTTAACAAAAAACTCACGCCCACAGAGAAAGGTGCCTGTGAGATTTACATCGAGAACCATTTGCCAGTTGGCAAGAGACATTTTGCGGATCTCACCGTCTTTAATCCTTGCAATCAGTCCGTCACGGGTAATCCCAGCATTGTTGATCAACACATCGACGGTTCCAAAATCCTCGGACACCTGATTGAATAACGCTTCAACGGCTGATTCATCAGCCACATTGACTTGGTAGCTCCGAGCTTCAATTCCACTTTTGGAGCAAGTAGCAACAACTTGATCCAGTGCTTCTTTGTTTACATCCACCAATGCCAGTCTTGCGTTTCGTGTAACAAGATCCTGGGCAAAGGTTTTGCCAAGTCCCTGAGCAGCACCTGTAATAACAAACACTTTGTTTTCAATTTCCATAGTACTTTTTTTGTTTAAGCTTTTCTTTCTTGGATTTCATCAATCGAGTCGTTCAACGGCCATCGCGACTCCCATACCACCACCAATACATAAGGTGGCAAGACCTTTATCCGCTTTGTCTCGCTGCATGCCATGAAGTAGAGTCACCAACACTCTGGCACCTGATGCCCCGATTGGATGACCTAGAGCGATTGCGCCGCCGGTTATGTTCACTTTTGCACTGTCCCAACCAAGTGAGTTATTGACTGACATCGCTTGGGCTGCAAAGGCCTCGTTTGCTTCAACACGATCAAGATCGGAGACCGTCCAGCCTGCCTTTTCCAAACACTTATTGGTTGCCGGAATTGGTCCTGTTCCCATAATTCTGGGATCAACACCAGCACTTGAGTACGAAACAATTTTTACCATCGGCTTTAACCCTAACTCTTTAGCTTTTGCAGCACTCATAACCATGACTGCTGCTGCTCCATCGTTGAGGCCTGAGGCATTACCAGCAGTGACAGAACCTTCTTTTGAAAATGCTGGGCGTAGTTTGCCAAGAGACTCTGCGGTAGTGCCGTGACGTGGAAATTCGTCATTCTCAAAAATTATATCGTCGGCCCGGCGTTGTGGAATGGACACAGGAGTAATCTCGTCACTGAACAGTCCGGACTTTTGCGCTACTTCGGTTTTCTGTTGCGAGTCTGCAGCAAATTGATCCTGTGCCTCGCGTGAATATTCAAACTGTTCAGCTATATTCTCTGCAGTTGTCCCCATATGATAGTCGTTAAAAGCACACCACAAACCATCAACGACCATAGAATCAACAAGCCCCCATGGACCCATTTTTATACCATCTCTTGATTTTGGAAGTACATGGCCCGAGATGCTCATGTTTTCCTGTCCTCCGGCTACGACAATTTCTGCGTCTCCACAGGCAACCGCCTGAAAAGCCAATTGAACTGCTTTGAGACCGCTGCCGCATACCTTGTTGATTGTCAGTGCAGGGGTAGTGTGAGGTAACCCCGCGGCCAATGCTGATTGACGAGCAGGATTCTGTCCACTGCCAGCAGTTAATACCTGGCCCAGAATGACTTCATCAATTTGTTCTCCTTTCACTCCTGTCTCTTGTAGAAGTCCTTTTATGACTTCAGCTCCTAATTTGGTGGCGGGGATTGAAGAAAGCGATCCTCCAAAGGCGCCTACAGCAGTGCGGGTAGCAGCGACTATCACAATTGCTTTGTTTTCACTCATGTCTTCCTTTCTTTAAAATAGAATTTCGTTTTTGGTTTTTGAAGATTGCCACATCAATAGTTTCACGTGGTTTTGCCGTGCCACTTGTTTACTTTGCACGTTATTGTGTACCCCTTTTTTTTCAATTCAGCGTACCTTATTATACTCTAGCGATACATTTATCTGGCGGTTCGAGGTTTTTTGACACTGATCCCGATGTTACACGGATAAAACATTTCAGCCTGCATTATTTTTTTCTACGACTGCAGAGAACGCCCCCGATAAACATCCTCACGCAGAGCATAGGAATAATTTGATAACGATCCTGAGTCAATCCTGAGTCATTAAGCAGAAGTTTTTAATTCATCCAAATGTTGCACAGTCTTTCTGAATTTATGAAGAAACATCCATACGGCCAGTGCCACCAGAGGAACAGATAAGGCTTTAACCAAAGTTATATCCACCTCCCATTTCATCAACGGTAGTGCCTTTGAAACATAAGCAACCAATCCGACCCCATAATATGTTACTGCAGCAACAGACAATCCTTCCACCGTCTGTTGCAAACGCAGTTGTGCCTTCGCACGTCGGTTCATTGAGGCAAGCAAGTCCCTATTCTGCCTTTGAATATTTGTTTCTGTTTGGGTTCTTAGCAAAGAACCTGTGCGGGAAATGCGTTCGGATAAATTGGCCAGGCGATCCCCAAATGCAACACAAGTCTGCATTGCAGGCATCATCCGTCTGTCCAAAAAACCATTCAATCCTTGATGCCCGTTCAGTTTACTGATTTGCAGTGTTTCCAATCGGGATAGGAAAATATCCCGATAAGCCATCGTGGCTGCAAGCCTGTAGGAGGTATCAGCAGCAATCTGTTCCACTTTTGCTGCCATCTGCGAGAGTTCAGGTAATAATTCCTGAACCATTTCGTTTCCAGATGCTATTTGATCATTCAATTGATGGGTTACATCAGACAATTTCTGTTCAATTTGACTGAGTTGATTCATGTATCTTCTGGCTGTTGGAAGTCCCAATAATGCCAGCATCCGATAAGTTTCGAACTCTACCATTCGAAGAACAATACGACATAAACGACTTGCTGGAATGGTATTATTGAAAATCAGTGCTCTGGAAAAACCATTATGGTCTATGTCAAAACTAAAATGGACTTGTGCTGCTCCGCCTGAAATCGAGCTGGAAGCTCCTGAACGTCCTTTGATGATATCTTGAACTTTTTCCGGAGTCAGATCTTTTGGAGGGTTACCTCCAATTTCCAACCAAATTGCATGAAATAATTTTTCAGGAATTTCTTCAACCAGTTGAAAGGGCAAAGCCTCATGTGATTCAGGTTCAAAGGCGCCTTCAGCGAGTCCGGTTTGAATTTTTTCTCCCTTAACTATAAATCCTAAAGTAACAAACTCTGTATGACGCTCTACTCTCAAAGAAAATGAGCCCATCTCGACTCTTTTAAATTTTTCTTCAGAAGTGATTTGAGGAGCATCAAATTTTGTCAGAAAACGATTTATAGGTTCAATGATCGTTTGATCAGTCGACTCGATCATAAATACGAATCGAATAAACCTGCCACCTCCCTCAAATTCTTGGAAAGGTCGAGCGTGCAACTCGTCAGATAGGCTGCGACGGAGTACATGTTCCTGAATCTTTAATCCCATAATCCTTTTTGTGATTTTCAGAATTCTTTAAAATAAACGATAAATGGAAAACAGCAAAAATCGTGTAAAGATGTTTTTCCTTAAAAAAAATCAGTCATCAAAATTTATCGGAAAAAACAGCTCGTTATCCTTCGAGTCTTCGACTCATTAACGAGTCGAAGCATGCCCTAAAACTCAAGTATTTGCGTTTTTTCAAGGGATAGAGAGGCTAAATGGGATTTCTTTTTCATGGGAACATTCTCCCATAATCGGTTTTCCACCAAGACTCCGGATTGGATTCTTAAGCCTCTCTAACACGAATGAACAAAGGTTTTTTTTGTTCAAAAGTAAAACAACATAATAAAATGGAAAAACCTTACCCTCCACGAAATTACTTTTTTGCTGTCGTAGATTCGGCAGCTTGGGATACCAATTCATCAAACTGCTTACGCAAATTTTCAGAACCACTTGCATAGTTTTCGCGTAATTGAGAAACCCATTTTTTTTCTATTTCGAGAGTATTTTCTACACTACTGTCGATGTTTTTTTCCAGCATCTCACGGTTTTTGTTAACCATTTCATTGATGTTGTCCTGATAAAGCTTTTCGGCTTTTTCCATTAATTGCTTTGATTCAGGCCAGTAAGCTTCACTCAACTCCATGGTCATGGATTTAAACTGTTCTTTTTGATTATTCCACTTTTGAGTGAGGTTGCTTTCCAATTCCTGAAATTGCTTTCGAGCCTCTGCAATGTTTGACTCCTGTGCCGCAATACCCTGTTCGTACATCGAAAAGGTATTGTCAATCGCAGCCTGACCCCAGTTAAGGAAGGTCTCCATGCCATCATTGGCGGCTTTCTGTGCATTTTTGATGTAATTTGTATTGTCAATCATCTTTTATTCTCTTGGATAAGGATTGTTTTTGTCAAAGATTCTGAATGACTTCTTCGACTTCAATTGGATTTAGCCCAAACGCCCCTAGCTTACGAAGGGCGGTTTATAGTATATAGTTATTTTGCATTCGCACAACATTTTGAGCAACATGTTTCGCAAGCGAACATGGTGCTCATGAATTTGAAATCAAAAAAAGATCGCTAGCCCTTTCTTCTGGTTTCAAGAAATACTCGATAATGCAGTCATCTGTTTACGCAGATTTTCTGTGCCACAGGTGTAGTTTTCGCGCAACTGAGAGACCCATATCTTCTCAAAAGACAAATTGCTTTCAATGCTGCGGTCAATACTGTTTTCAAGCATTTCGAGGGTTTTGTTTGCTGTTCCACCAAAGTTGTCCTGATAGAATTTTTCAACCTGTTCAACCTGTTTCTTGGATTCAGGCCAAAGAGCTTCGCTGAATTTCATCGCAATGGACTTGAATTCTTCCTTCTGACTTCCCCACACCTGGTTTAAATTGTTTTCCCATTCCTTAACAATCGTCCGTGTTTTGGCTAGATTGTCCTCCTGGGTTGCAATGCCCTGGTCTAACATTGAGAAGGTGTTTTCAATGGTCTGTTTTTGCCAGTTGAGGAAAGTTTCCATTCCCAGATTGGCAGATTTCTGTATATTTTTTTTGTGCTCGGTCTGTGCTTTCATGTATACCTTTCTTGAAGTTAAATTGATTTTTCACTAGAATCACCGGTTTCATTCCGATGCGTTAGTGTATTCACTATAGTGCGGATGCGCAATATTGTCAAGGATTATTTTGCGTTTGCACTAAATTTTATTCTTTTTTATTGAATAATAAGGTTGATTGGAGGAGAAATATTTTCTTGAAAATCCCTATAACATTGAATTAATCAAATAAATTTTTTATCAGTAGCTTATCTATCTAGGCTGGGGATTGATAAAAAAAGATTATTTACCGTTCGAAAGAACTCACTATGGTCCATTAACTTAAACCACCACCGACTTTCTTGTATTAATTCCTATGGAAATGCACCCCTCCTTTTTCGTTCAAAAAAGGTAACAATCCTCAATTCCTCTTGGTGAACTAGCCTCTGGTGATATTCAGCTGAAGGGTTGTAAAAATTATGAAGTTAGTTGGATTGAATAATAAAAACCACGAGTTGCTTGGGTCCGTGCACCCCGTAAACAAGGGTTTGTTCGATGTCCGCAGTCTTAGATGGGCCTGAAATCAGCAGGGCATTGGTGGGCATCCTGTCCGACCAGCACCCTTCCCGTAGAGCTTCGGAGAAGGTATGGTAAATCGTTTCCGCCTGGAGCACGGCCAGGTGTATCGGAGGAACCAGGGACATCAGTCTCGGTTCCTCTCTGGAAGGCCAGAGGATGAGGCTTCCAGTCTCGGCGATGCCTCCTAGCGTTTCGGTGATTGAAGCATCGATTGAGAAAATCCGTTGTTTCATCGATTCGATGCTTTCGTCGTAATTCACCAGTTCCGGCAACTGCTTGGGATAACGATGCTTCAACGAGCGGACCCGACCACCGAGCCGGGTGTTCTTTGCGCAGAGCAGACTGCCGATGGATTTCTCATCCACCACCCTCCGGAAAACCGTGCCGAATCTGCGGTCACTACAGCAATGCACCTCCGTATGAACTGCCTCCATCCTGTTTTTGAGACGGGAGATTTTTTCTTCTGTCGTCCATGAAGGGGATTGAGGCTCCGTTATTTCCGGGGGATCGGCAAATCGGCTCCGGGAATGTATCCCATGCAGTTTTTCCAAGATCCGGGAGCGGGCAGAGGTGGATTCATTCATGATCGATCCCGGCCTCTTCGACTAGCCTGTGCAGGGGTTTTTTCGAGAAACGGGGCAGGCTCCTTGAGCGGGCCCATTGTCGGAGGACCGGCATCTGTGCGGGCAGCAGGTTCCCGATCCGACTGAGCAGCGAAGACTGGGTACGGTACAGGCCCGGTTGACTTAAAACCTGTTTCCAACCCTTCCAGGTCATTAGTTCCATGAGGCTTTTCCCGCCGTCCAGATCCGTCCAGTGCCGAGCATTTTTGTTCCGGACATGATTCCTGCGAAGTCTGAGTAGAATGTCCGTGATCGGGATTTTGACCGGACAGACCTCGACGCAGGCACCACAAAGGCTGGAAGCATTGGCAAGGTAACCCGCACTTTCGATACCCTCGATCTGAGGCGTGAAGATCTTGCCGATCGGCCCGGGGTAGACGGAATTGTAGGCATGGCCGCCGATGCGCGTATAAACCGGACAGTGGTTCATGCAGGCACCACAGCGGATGCAGAGCAGGGTCTCCCGCAGAAGTTCATCCTCGTATATCTCGCTGCGCCCATGGTCCAGCAGCACCAGGTGGACCTCTTCGGGTCCGTCCAGTTCCCCCTCGCGTCTCGGACTGCTGATCATATTGAAATAGGTGGTGATCGGCTGTCCAGTGGCAGAACGCGGGAGCATCGTCAGCAGCGGGGGAAGATCATGGAGGGACTCGACTACCTTTTCGATGCCCATCACGGCGACGTGGACTTTTGGAAGAGTGGTGCTGAAGCGCCCGTTGCCCTCGTTCTCGACGAGGCAGAGGGTCCCTGTTTCGGCCACCGCAAAATTGACCCCTGAGATGCCCATGTCGGCGTCTTGAAATTTCTGGCGCAGTATCAGGCGTGCGGTTGCGGTCATTTCCTCGGCGGTCTTGCTGGAGCGGTTCGGATCCACTTTCTCGTGAAAGAGGTCCGAGATCTCGTCCAGGTTCTTGTGGATCGCTGGCATGATGATGTGGGAGGGGAGCTCATTAACGACCTGGATGATGTACTCGCCAAGATCTGATTCGATGGCCTCTATGCCATGTTCTTCGAGGAAGGCATTGAGATGCATCTCCTCCGAAACCATTGATTTGCCCTTCACCGCCAGCCGGACGTTTGCGGAACGTGCGATTTCGAGCACAATCCGATTCGCCTGCTCCGTCGTCTCCGCCCAGTGTACCCGAATGCCGTTACGTTCGCAGTTGGCCTCGAGTTGTTCGAGCAGTTCCGGAAGATGGGCGAGGGTTTTGCGGCGGATGCCGCCGGCCCGGCCGCGTAGTTCCTCGAGTTCTGAGGTGTCCGGGAACATGCCCCGGCGCTTCTCCATCAGCCCGTTCATCGCCCGTTTAAAATTACGCCGAAGCTGTTGGTTTTTCAGGGCTGTGCCAGTATCTTCGAGAAAAGTCTTCTCGGAAAGTATATTGTGAGGCATTGATTCAGGAAGTATGAGTTCTGTTCCAAAGGAAAGAGGCAAAATGTTCAACCTGAACCCGGGACTGTTGCTTTTCCAGGGTTCCGTTGATGTTCATCAGGCAGCCGCAGTCGGTGCTCAGCAGAAAATCGGCACCGGTCTGCATCACGTCCGTCGACTTGTCATGCGCCATCACCCCAGATATTTCAGGAAACTTGACCGAAAACGTCCCGCCGAAACCGCAGCACTCGTTCTCCCGTTCCAGTTCCACCAGCTCCACGTTCTTCAACTGGCGTAACAGCTGCTTGGCTTCATCGCCGAGCCCGTACTCACGCTTCGCATGACAGGAACTGTGCCAGGTAACCTTCACCGGCCCCCCGAGGTCCTCCAGCTTCACCTTGAGCACATTAACCAGAAATTCACTCAGTTCAAATATTCTCGAAGAGAATGACTGGGCTTTTTCCTGGAGTGGATGACCCTCAAAGAGTTCTTGGTAATGCTGGGTCATCATTGCACCGCAGGAACCGGAGGGAATCACGATCGGCAAGTTTTTTGGGAATTGTTCAATTTGCAACGCAGCGACTTTTCTTGCTTCGTCCTGAAATCCTGAATTGAAGGCTGGCTGGCCGCAACAGCTCTGGCCCCGCGGATAAATAACCCGTATCCCCTCGCGCTGAAGTAACCGGATCCCCGCCATGCCCGCTTCCGCGTAAAGCATATCCGCGAGGCAGGTGCCAAAATAATAAACTGCTTCCGGTTTTTCCTGAATATTACGATAGGGTTTCATTTCTTCTCATTCATGAGGTTTTCTCAGAGGATAAAAGAACCCTTAGTGCCTCATCCCTAGGACTTAGATGCTTTCTGTCTCCATCCGGATGGCTCCACAGGGGCACTCCATGGAACACATGCCGCATCCTTTACAGTAATCATATTTAAATTCGAAACGCAGACCCTGGCCCAGTTTGGTAATGGCATTATCCGGACAGACGCCATAGCAGTTATCACACTCGAAACAGTTGCCACAAGACATGCATCGGCGGGCTTCATAGGCGGCGTTGCTTTCATCAAGATTTCCCACCACCTCTGCAAAACCTGAAACACGCCGGACAAGATTCAGAATAGGTCTGAAGGTTCGTGGAGCATCACTGTAATACCAGGTATTCATCATGGATGAATTGACTATCTCATGTTTTGGAGCAGGTTGATAAGTGGTTTGATTTAACCAGTTGTTGATGTTTAAAGCCGCCTTTTTACCATGACCAATGGCTGTCGTGGCAGTTCGCTGAGAGGGCACCATGTCACCTCCAGCAAAAATCCCATTATATCCTGTCATCATACTGGAATCTACCTGCAACACTCCCTCATGGATGACCATGCCTGGGATTTGTTGAAAGGGTTCAGTCTTGACGGTCTGTCCTAAAGCCTGTACCAATACATCCCCTGTAAAATTTTCATACTGCCCGGATGCTTGTGGCCAACCGCCTTCTGTGTCCACCATTTTTTCCAACACCAAAGTTTTACCTTCACAGCGTTGAATGGAGCGTAAGTTCATGAATTGGACCCCCTCTTCCAGGGCCTCCTTGACCTCCATTTCGTGGGCAGGCATTTTCTCACCACTTTCTACAGTAATGATGTGGACATCCAGTGCACCAAGGCGAATTGCAGTCCGGGCTACATCGATTGCAGTATTTCCTCCTCCATAAACGATAACCCTCCCATTGAGTCCGGTTGGTTCATCATTTTCCGAATTTCTCAGGACATCCAGAGCACTGAGGATGGGTATGGCGCCATCGTTTTCGATATCCACCACCTTTGCCACCTGGGCTCCTACAGCCAGAAATACGGCATCAAAACTGCCTTCTTTCTTCTTGGCCAAGATATCATCCACCGGTGAATTGAACTCAATAGTCACCCCCATCTCCTGCACACGGAGTATCTCCACATTCAATTTTTCCCTGGGCATTCGATACTTGGGAATACCATAACGGATCATCCCTCCGGCTTTGGGAGAGGCTTCATACACAGTCACCTCATGTCCTTGACGGCGTAGATGATAGGCGCATGAGAGTCCAGCAGGACCTGCGCCAACGATCATTACTTTTTTCCCAGTAGACTTGCCTGGCTCAATCTTCCAATCGAATTTTATCGCCTGGTCGCCTAGAAACCGCTCCACCGAGTTGATTCCTACAGGTTGGTCCAAATCCCCCCGGTTACAGGACTCTTCACAGGGGTGATAACAAACCCGTCCCATAATCGCCGGGAAGGGGTTTTGTTTCATGATCTCCCTCCAGGCCTTTTCGTAACCTGTTTCTTCAGCGTGATAAAGCCATTGCTGAATGTTTTCTCCGGCTGGACAGGCATTATTGCAGGGTGGAAGACGGTCCAAATAGACCGGTTTCATCGTACGCCATGAACCCGTTTTGTTCAGCAGACTGCTGCCAACATCCAGTGTGATGGCATAAGGTTTATTGTCGATTTTTTCTTGATTTTTCATACTTCACCACCTTGAAAACCCATTAACGAGAATTTCTGGATGTTTTTATCCGCCACACTTTGGACCAATTGCAGTTGATCGGGATTTTTTAATACATGGGCAAAGCGACGTTGAAGTTTCAGGTATTCTTCAACTTGAACTTTGCGGCGTATTTTTGTGCTTGAGATGATCTCTCCAAACTCGGCTTCAAAGAGAGGATACATGCCACATTCAACAGCTAATCGGGCAACCTGAATGGTGTTCGCAGGATTGGACCCCCATCCCAAAGGGCAGGGTACAAAGATTTGTATGTAACGAGCACCCCGGATGCTCATCGCTTTTTTTACTTTGGCTTCCAGATCATGCAACCGGTCAACGCTTGCGGTGGCCACATAAGGAATATTATGCGCCATCGCAATCAGGGGAACATTCTTACCTTTATCGAAATCCGCACCTGGCTCCGGACCAAGGGGCATTGTGGTGGCTGTTCGGGCTCCTCCTGGCGTTGCAGAGGAACGTTGTACTCCTGTATTCATATAGCCTTGGTTGTCGTAACAGATGTAGAGAACATCGTCATTGCGTTCGAACATCCCGGAAAGGCAACCAAAGCCGATGTCCGTAGTCCCCCCATCACCACCCTGTGCGATGACTCGCACATCATTTTTCCCTTTTACTTTCAAGGCTGCGGCAATTCCAGTTGCCACTGCGGGTGCATTTCCAAACAGTGAATGCATCCAGGGGATACGCCACGCTGATTCCGGATAGGGTGTAGTGAAAACTTCCAGGCAACCTGTAGCGTTTGCCGCGATCAGTTGATTGTTGGTGGCACGCATAGCCGCATCAATAGCATAACGTGCACCCAGTGCCTCTCCGCACCCCTGACAGGCACGGTGTCCAGAATCCAGGGAGTTGGAACGATCCATAGTCGCCTGAACGGTTCGCAGTTTTGAATCCAACAACCGATTTCCCACGGTGAGGGTACCGGTTTGATAAAATTTAACCTGCTGATTTGCCATCGTTTACTCCTGTTAAGTGGTTTTGGCGACATCAACGACCCCAACATCTCTTAAAATATTTTCTGCAATGGCTCCAGAACGGCTAAATTTCTTTTCACGTTCCATTTCTTGATCCACCACATCCTGCTTGAGATCAAGGAAGGTGGTTTCTTCCAGATCATCGGTCATGGCCTTTTCAAAAAGTTCTTGCAGCGAAGCCCGTGTTATCGGTCGTCCTCCCAGACCTCCGATGACGGTGTAAACCGGAGAGGTCTGTCCGCGGTGAGCCATTCGAACATTACTGGCTACGATGCCACCCAATCCAACAGCCAGGCATTTTTCAAAGACCACCACCCGTCGGGTGTTCTTTAAAACTTCATGAATCTCATCCAAAGGAAAAGGACGGAAAGAGCGAATCGTCACGGCTCCAATCTTCTGACCCTTATCGCGCATCTCATCGATCACTTCTGAGATGGTGCCGATCACAGACCCCAGGGTCACGATCAGGGTATCTGCATCATCTGCCCGGTAGGTGGAAATCAAGCCGCCGGAATCGCGCCCAAAGATCCCTTTGAATTCTTCAGCAATTTGTGGGATCACCTTGAGTGCCTGCATCTGTTTGTGATGTGCTATGTAGCGTACCTCGGTAAAAGCTTCAGGCCCCACCATAGCACCGATGGATTTGGGATCTGCTGGATCAAGAACCTGGCGTGGTTCAAAAGGTGGCAGAAAACGATCCACCTGCTCCTGATCGGGCACATCCATACGCTCGTAGGCGTGAGTCAGGATAAAACCATCCATACATACCATGACCGGCATGCTCAGAGTCTCGGCAATCTTAAAAGCCTGAATGTGCACATCGATTGCTTGCTGATTGGTCTCTGCAAACAACTGAATCCATCCGGCATCCCGCATGGACATGGAATCAGACTGGTCATTCCAGATATTGATCGGAGAACCAATCGCCCTGTTGCCCACCGTCATGACAATCGGTAAACCCAGGCCCGAAGCATTATAAACGGCCTCAGCCATATAGAGCAGGCCCTGACTGGCGGTAGCCGTGTAAGTCCGAGCACCTGCTGCAGAGGATCCAATCCCAACTGAGAGTGCGGCAAATTCAGACTCCACATTGATGAACTCACAATCGGTAAGCTGCCCCTTTTTTACCAGGGCTCCCAAATCTTCAACAATGTGAGTCTGTGGTGTAATGGGATAGGCACAGATGACTTCAGGACGGCAAAGACCCACCGCCTCTGCCACACCATGAGAACCTTCAATTTGTTTCAACATTTAATTCCTCCTCAATCAGGATTCGGTTGACGTGGATTGATAGGCCGCCCGGGCTGCTGCGATGTTGGCCTCTCCGATTTTTCCAGGAAACTTGGATTTAATGGCCTCCTCCACGGATTCAATCTTGATGACACCCGTGACCGCCGATAAAGCTCCCAGAAGCACCGCATTGGGTAGGGGGCGTTTGACGTATTTCAGTGCAATTTCTGTAGCGGGAACGGTGCAAACATGCCCTTCTGGGAGTTGCTCCACCGCGTTTTCGATGCCTAACTCGACGATGTCTCGGCCCGTGTTGATGAGCAGGTAACCGTCATCCGGCAGACCGTTGAAAACATCGATGGCCTGGAAAAGAGTTGGGTCTTGCACGATGAGCGCATTGGGTTCAAGCACAGGTTCCCTCAGCCGTATCTCTTTGTCGTCAATACGGCAAAAGGCGACCACGGGTGCCCCCATGCGCTCAGAACCGAAGCTTGGAACCGCTTGTGCGTGTTTGCCTTCGAGGAAAGCAGCAACCGAAAGCATCTCTGCTGCCGAGACCACACCCTGACCTCCTCTTCCATGTATTCTTACTTGAAGCATGTTTCCTCTCTTAAGTTGAATTTAAGATCCTAGTTCAAGGTTCAAGTAGCAACCCCCTGCTGAATCAATTTTCTAGGATTGAGCCTTCTTTTCATGATCACGGAACAGCACCAGCTAAGTTATGGCAGTTGCTTTTCTATACACCTTTGGAAAATATCTTTTTCTCAAAACCCTTTTGGTCATACAAGGTCCCGTTCCATGGTTTGCCATCTTTGAGTTCCCCTTCAAACTCCTCCCCATTTTCAAAAGTGAAAGTTCCCTCACCTTCCTTAATTTCAGTAGTATCAAATTCAAGGGCTTCTTTCTCAAACCCTTGTTTGTCGTATAAGGAACCACTCAAGGGTTTGCCATCCTTGAGTTTCCCTTCAAACATGTCCCCATTTGAAGAAGTAAAAACTCCCTCGCCATGTGTTATCACATACTTAGAGCAACCAAACATATTTAGTGCTATAAAAATAAAAAAAATAAAATATATTTTCTTGATTATTTTCATAATAAACTCCGTTGTTTTTTTATCAAAAAAGCAAAATTGCTAGATCATTCATGGATTCTTTGACCATTCACTCCAGATGGGAACCGGATGCACTCCTCGTCTTGCTTCGAAAACTAAGTTTCAAAAACTCTTTTGAAGAGCAGTCGTCTCTATTTCATCTTAATTGGATTATATGTCAAGTAAAAAAATGGCCTTACCAATATTAATTGAAATTAATATACCATTTTCTGGTTTTACTCTAAAGAAATGAGAGCTGTTAGCTCCCTTTTGGATTATAACAATTAGGGAGGTGGAGGCTATTTGTCGGAGCTACCGTTTTTTGCTTCGTGGTTTACGAGACTGAAGAAGATTTCCTGAGCGTGGACTAGGTGGGTTTCCATAATGCTCTTGGCTGATTCAGAGTCGCGCCGACTTAGAGCATCCATCAAGCTTCGGTGGTCGTCCAGGATGATTGGATACAATCCTTTAAGTTGGGCATGGTCGATAAGAAGTTTCCACATATGTGAAGACAGCATCTGATCCCACAAAAACCTGGTCATTTCTGCCAAAGCCCGGTTGCCTGTAGCTTCTGCGATAATCATATGAAATTGCCGGTCAGCGTCAGCACCAATAGCGTCCTCGGTAATTTGTTGATCAATCGCTGTTTTCAGATCATCAAGCAATTCTGGACGAAACCTTTCAGCGGCCAAGGCGGCATTGATAGGTTCCACCTTGAGACGTGCTTCAAGCAGTTCAGTTGGACTTGGAACCTTGATTTTAGAATTTGGTGCAAGAACCAATCTAGGCTGTGTAGAAATGACAAAGATCCCAGCCCCCACTCGAACCTCGACGAGACCTGATAATTCCAGGGCAATCATCGCCTCGCGAACTGTGGGGCGGCTCACGCCGAGTTGGAGAGCCAAGTCGCGTTCCGGAGGTAGTTTTGAGCCTTCCTTAAACTCTCCAGACGAGATCAGCGTTTTTATCTGCTCTGCAACTTGCTCGAAAAGGCGTTTGGATTGAATGGTTTCAAATGGCATAGGAAGTTTGTAGGGACAAATAAAAAAAATTATGTTTTTTGACTTTGAATAATGACGACAGAAATATCAATATATTAAAATGTATGACCAATTTTCTATTTGAGCTAAAGCAAGAATGTTCATTTCAGCTTCATTTGAAGTGAGCAGATCCTGGACAGAAATCCTAATTAAAGTGAGGAATTGCAGTGAAACTGTCTGATATTTTGAAAAGATAAATATTGCATAAGCGATGTTGCTATCCTTTACAGAGCCCCAAAAGCTACAAAAGACCCAAAAGGTCCATCAAAAAAAACGTAGACGTCTATTCTGTAAAACCTGTGGAAAACGCATCAGTGACATGCGTTACCTAACCAGTGTTGATGGAGGATCACCCAATCGTGTCTTTCGAAATCCCAACGGATTTTTATATGAAATCATCACCCTCTCCAGTTGTGAAGGGTTGAGCGACACTTCACCGCCAATTCTCGAAGAAACCTGGTTCCAAGGTTACCCTTGGGTTGTCCTTCATTGTAATTCCTGCCTGACCCACCTTGGCTGGCGCTGGGAAAACCCGGGACGTATCCCTACTCGTTTCTTCGGCCTCATCCGGGAGAGTCTTGTGGAGAAGGAAAGCTAACTGATTAACAGAAGCACAGCAACTCTAATGTCGAACGCTCCCTTCAGTTGATATGATCATACCATCATTTTTACTTTTCCTGCTTTTTTATAAACGCCTATCCCACAGGGCATTCAACTCCTGCATCTCAATCAACCCGGTGGAGATTATCTCATCTGTGATCTGGCTGACGGTCATGCCAGTGCGCTTGGAGATGACAAAAGGATAAGTTGTTATCAGGGTGCAAGTGAGGCTAACTTCTTTATGTAAAAGGTGGTAGGGCCTAGTGCGCCCCAGAGGACCTATCCCGGGGCATTCCATTTCCTGCATCTCAATTAAAACAGGATCCCTATTGAACAAAGGGCTGCCCATTGAGTGGCCTGGGGACTCATGGACTCTCAAACTTCAACTGAAGCAAATTTTAAGATGGAAGTTGAACTAACACGGGAAATCAAATCCTTCAACTCTCCTCCATATGCCATTGGAGCCGAGGAAAAATTCCCTTGACTGGTTTTGATTTTCCTATACTTTTTTACACCTATTTTACATCACACGATGTCATCGTGTTGAAAGGAATCAACTGCACATAACATAATCTCTATATATGCTGAAATACTCCTCAATAGTTATTAATAGTCGTATTAAAGCAAGTTTTCGGTAATGATTATTTTAACCTCTTACACATTATGAAACGCATCTATACTTTTGGAAACAGACAAGCAGAAGGATCAAAAGATCAAAAAGGATTGCTTGGTGGAAAAGGGGCAAATCTCGCCGAAATGGTAAACATTGGACTCCCAGTTCCTCCTGGTTTTACCATTTCCACAAGTGCGTGCCAAGAATACTATGACAATGTTAAAGCTCTACCTGCAGGTCTCATGGAAGAAGTAGAATCTGCTATTCAATATGTCGAAGGAATTCTAGGAAAAACATTTGGTGGAGAGAATCCTCTTCTCTTTTCTGTCCGATCGGGAGCAGCTATTTCTATGCCGGGAATGATGGATACTGTACTCAATCTCGGACTCAATGATACAACCGTTGAAGCGCTTGCAAAGAAAGCAAAAAACGAATGGTTTGCTTATGATAGCTTCCGCAGGTTTCTCCAAATGTTTGGTAATGTCGCTCTCGAAATCGAGCAGAGTCTCTTCGAAGAAAAACTCGAAGCGGCAAAAGCTGAATCAGCTGTTCATTCTGACCAAGAACTCTCTATCGAAGACATCAAAAAAATCGTTTCAGAATTCAAAAATATCATCAAAGAGGCTACTGGAGAACAGTTTCCGGAAGACCCAAAAATTCAACTCAGAAAAGCTATCGAAGCGGTATTTGCTTCATGGAATAACGATCGAGCGATCTACTATCGCAATATGCAGCATATTCCTCATGATATTGGGACAGGGGTAAATGTACAGTCCATGGTGTACGGAAATATGGGTGAAACTTCCGGAACCGGTGTCGCATTCACCCGTAATCCAGCTACTGGTGAAAAAATTCTCTTCGGAGAATATCTGAAAAATGCACAGGGAGAAGACGTTGTAGCTGGGATTCGTACTCCAGAAATTGTCAGTAAAGCACAAGACCACAACCAAAAAACATCCATGGAAGAAAACTGGCCCAAAATGTACGAAGAACTTCAAAAAGCAGCAGGGCTTCTAGAAAATCACTACCATGACATGCAAGACATCGAGTTTACGATCGAAGAAGAAAAATTCTACCTCTTACAAACGCGCAATGGAGAGCGTTCTGGGAAGGCAATGGTCAAAGTAGCACTTGATTTCTACAATGAAGGAAGCATTTCAAAAGAGGAAGTAATTCTACGCATGGAAGGAGAAAAAATTAATGAGATCATTCACCCAACCATTGCGCCAAACCAATCTCCAGAAGTTCTTGCTCAGGGACTTCCTGCTTCCCCTGGAGTTGCTACAGGACATCTTGTTTTCTCCTGTGATGCTGCAGAAACATTTCACCAAAAAGGAAAGCCTGTCATCCTCTGTCGCGTCGAAACCTCACCTGAAGACATTCACGGAATGAATATCTCTGAGGGAATTATCACCGCTCGTGGTGGTATGACCAGCCACGCCGCTGTGGTTGCCCGAGGAATTGGTACACCATGTATATCGGGGTGTGGAGATCTCAAAATCCATTATAAAAAGAAAACCTGCCGTGTCATGGAACATGGAACAGAAAATGAAATTTATGAGTTCAATGAAGGAGACTTCATTACTATCAATGGAAGTTCTGGAGAAATTATCAAAGGCAAAGTAGAAACCATTCCAGGAAAAATCGACGAAGACCTTGGTCAAATTTTGTCATGGACCGACAGCATGAGAACACTCACCGTTCGTACAAATGCAGATACTCCAAGAGATGCTGAAAAAGCACTAGAATTTGGAGCAGAAGGAATAGGACTCTGTCGAACAGAACACATGTTCTTCGAAGAAGACCGGATCAACATCATGCGAGAAATGATTTTGGCGCATACCGAAGAAGAGAGAAAATATGCTCTTAATAAACTTCTCCCCTTTCAACGAGAAGATTTCGTGGGGATCTACAAAGCTATGGGATCCCGACCAGTGACGGTCCGTCTGATTGACCCACCCCTCCACGAATTCCTACCTGAAAAGAAAGAAGACATTGAGATTGTTGCCAAAGAACTTGGTCGCAGCTACGAAGAAGTGAAGGCGAAAATGCATGAACTTTCTGAATCAAATCCTATGCTTGGACTTCGTGGTTGTCGTCTTGGGATTCTCTTCCCTGAAGTCATTAAAATGCAAGCACAAGCGATATTTGAAGCT
>Ga0208278_1000487_pt1 | contig 21477 bp, 17 predicted proteins | sample ETN01SmetaG_FD_185794 | JGI IMG/M metagenome (GOLD analysis project Ga0208278, IMG submission 185794) | Marine microbial and viral communities from oxygen minimum zone, Eastern Pacific Ocean - ETNP2014F12-01SV259 (SPAdes) (version 2) | ecosystem: Environmental > Aquatic > Marine > Oceanic ...
GTAATGACTTCTAGATTTTCTGTAAGAGTATTTTGTAAAAGCAGGGAATCTGCCAAAAGGAGCTCTTGCAATATTTCCTCATTATGTTTGGTTGAATGTAATTCACCAGTAACAGGGTTTTTAAGATTAGCAGATCGAGAAAAAGATGACTGAAAAAACTTTATATCACCAGATTGGAAAAACTGAGGGATATAACTGAAAATAATAATACCAAAGAGCGTACTGATGAGAATTTCCTTATAGTACTTTTTCTTAGGTTCCACCTTGGCCTGAACGTCTGATTTTTTTGATTCTGGAAGTCCGTGAGAAATAATACAATAGACAGAAATTTCCTGCTTCACCCCTTTAAGTTTAGGCTTATCAATAAACTTGAATTTAAATTCGGGATTGCTGGAAAGATCCTGCTGAATTTTCTGGCTGACAGCAATACCGCCAGGCGCTGCAAAGGGCTCAATGCGGGAAGCAATATTCACATCATCCCCAAAAACATCTTTGTCTTCTTGAATGATATCACCCTGATGAATACCAATGCGCAGGATTAAATCGTCGACATTTTTAACTGCTTCTTGAATCTGGATGGAGCAGTTAACGGCTTCTTTACTGCTGGGAAAGCTGAGCAGGAGCGCATCCCCCTCTTCTTTCAGCCATTGCCCTTCATGTTTTTCAACAATAGGTTTTAAAATTTCACGCTGTTTTACAACCAGCTTGTAGGCACCCTCTTCATCCTTGGAGGATAAGTTGGTAAACCCTACAATATCGGTGAATACAATGGCAGCTAGTCTGCGCTTGAGAGATGACATAGGTGAAATTTAGCACTTTAGGGAGTTTTTAAACAACCCATCTCAAGAGGGTAGTTCTGTGCTACAAAGAAAAGAGCTATTTTTTATGGGATAGTTCGTAAATGATGGTTCCAGCCATTATGAAAAAACTCAAATACATGAGTACGCCGGATACCATCACTAAATAGGAAAATGAAGAATGAATAAAGCGGATGAACCAGATTCCTCCAAAGGTGGCAAGAATAGAAAAGAAGGGTTCAGCTATAAAAAAACTTTTCCAAAATCCTGTTATGATAGAGTTGAAATAAAATATTCCTCCCATAATAAAAAATATGAAGGTCATGGAAATGATATGATTGTGGGTGGTGGTGAGAAGTTCACTTGTTGGCTTGGGAAATTTTTCAGGAATATCAAAATTATTATCTACAGATGAACCTCTGAACTGTTCGGCTGTACCTTCTGGTGAAAGGTGAGTTGTATTGGAAACATAGTATAGCCCAATACCAACTCCAACTGTGAGGTTCAGAACAGTTAGCATGAGTAAAAGCTTTATTGCCCTTGGTAATTGATATAATTTAATTTTTGAAATATTATCCATTAATTTAATTTATCTTTTATTAGAGGAAAGAGGACAGCTATTTTTTGAATTCCCTTAGAGAGGGAGTTTACAGAAATGGTTGCTCCAGAAATTCCGTCGATATTCTTGCCCACTATATATTCAGAAGAATTTGTTAATTTATTAAATTGAGATAACCAGTTCTTATTCCCGATTTCACCTCCATAGGATTCTCTGTATTTTACAACATGAGAGGCCATAATTTCTCCCTTCTGATTTATAATAACTATAAAGGTGATGGGCATAGACTTTCCTATGACATTATCTAAAAATGCATAGGCAAGGGTGGAGTCTTCATTGGTAATTTCCCAATAATAGAGATTGTCACGGTAGAATGTTTGTTTAACATTATTTTGAACCTTTGATTTTAATGCAGGTGGAAGTGTCAATGTATGCATAGAAAGATTGACATTGTCTGAAAATTGAGTGACGACAAATTTTTCAGCAGCAGATTTAATAGGACTTTCAGCCCACATCCAGCTACAAACAAGCAATATAAATACAGTCTTCAATTGAAGAGCTTCCCAATAAGGGTCAGCCCGGCAGGAAGGTGCCGGGCTGATTCGCAAAGAGAAATATTGTTGAAATTAGAACTTATAACCAATCCCTACGTTAAATTCGGTAGTAGTTTTATCTTCAACGGTTACATTGGCAAAGTCAGTCTTAAATGCCACATCATTAATGGGCCACCAGGTGAGGCCGAATCGCAGATAGTCCGTTTGCTTTGAAATCACATCATCATTTTTTGAAACGTTGGAAATTCGCACCCAGGGGATGAGTTTATTACAGTTAACCATTCCGCCTATATCATATCCCAGGTCTAAATAGTAGCCACTGCTTGACTTTAGCGGCGAATCCATATTGTTTCCACTGAAAGAAACGGTTCCGTATTCCATTACAGCATAGATATTATTGGCATCATATTTTGCATTTACTTCTACAAGTTGAACAGAAATAGAAGTATCAGCTTCATTATAATATGGTGCATCATTTAGAGAAAATGAGCCACCAAGTCGCAGCCCATTAATACCGGTGTAGGATGCACTAAGATTTTTCAAAAGACTATATCCGGTTGTTTTATACCCTTTGCCTCTACCGTCACGAATGCCACTTTTTGAGATTCCTTCACCTTCCAAATCTTCCATAAGAGCTACTCTGAAATTTACTCCTGCATGGTTGCCATAAAAGGCAAACCCATTTCCAAACCAGGTGGTGGGAATGATGTATTTGCTGTAGTTAGGGCGTTCAACAGAAAGGAAAAGTGGTGGTTCATGGTATTCATTTAACAGGCCTGCAGTGGGGAGAATTACACCGCCCTGAAAGCCCCAGTTGCCCGCATGGTAGTTTACAAATGCTTGCTCAAGTTCAAGTTCACCAGCATATCCAATTGTAGTACCTGTTTCATCAATATCATCTTTGTCACCACCAACCATATTATGTTCTAATTCAACTTCTGATTTAAAAGTCCATTTCTCCGTCCAGTTATAGCCGTAGTAGATAATAAAGCGGTGAAAGTCCATTTGATTTTTTGTTGAATTTCCATCTGCATCATAGGCTTTATTCCAATGGAGTTCTCCATAGCCGCCAATAGAATATCCAGGCTGAAAGAATTCATCCTGTGCAATTGCCATGGTTATTATTCCAAAGAAGAAAATTGTAAATATTGTTTTCATTTTATTCCTTATTTATTGTTGATTATTAAATATCAGGCTATTGCCTGACCACAATAATTTAAATGAGACTTAATCTCATTTGCAACAATAAATTATGAAATTATTTTTTATTGAAGATGATATATGGTTTTAATTTCTTCTTGATTGAAGTTTTGCTAATAGTCGCAGTATTTCCAGATAGAGCCAGATGAGAGTAACCAGTAGCCCAAAAGCGCCATACCATTCCATGTATTTGGGAGCTCCTACCTCAGCGCCTTCTTCTATAAAATCAAAATCTAAAACCAAATTTAATGAGGCAATAATCACTACAAATATGCTAAAGCCAATGCTGAACATGGAGGCGTTTCCCGGATTCATAATTGACATTCCACTACCAAAAAAGCTCATGACAAAACTGATGAGATACATAATGGCAATGCCGCCCGTAGCAGCCACTACCCCCAATTTAAAATTTTCAGTAGGCTTTATAAGTCCAGATTTATAGGCTAAAAGTAATGCTGCCAAAATTCCAAAAGTGAGAAATACAGCCTGACTCACAATCCCGGGATACTGCATTTCAAAAAACCTTGAAATTCCTCCAAGTGCCAAACCCTTTAATAAAGCGTACCCTGAAACGGTATAAGGTGCCCAGTTTTTTTTAAAAATGGTTACTAATGCCAAAATAAATCCGCCAAACATACCAAAAAGCATGAGACCAGGGGATGGGCTTGACCAAGTATAGGATGCCGTTGCCATAAGTAGTAGAAGAGACATAGCAGTTTTATTCACAGTACCTTCAATGGTCATTTTTTCATCACTTATACTAACCGCATTTTTAAATGTTTTTGAAGATAATGCAGGATTCCCAGATCGCATACTTAAATGTGGATTCATAATTTTCACCTTTCTGTAAAAAATAATTTGAAAAATAACTATATAATTTACTTGCATAGTAAAATAAAACGCTCTACCTTTCTTGTAGGCAATACACTTACAATATAAAGTATATGTAAGTTTTAAGAATGTAAAATTTTGTTAGCGTAATGTGGTATGATTAATTATGCTTTCTTTTGAAGGAGGGAAAGTTTTACCATATTGCTGTTTTACAGAGGAGGAAAAAAAACCCGTTTTGACGGGTTTTTTTTTATGTATAAAAAAAGGCTCCCCTTTTCAGGGGAGCCTTACCGTTTATCAAAGCCAATTGCAGGAATTCTGAGGAGCAAGCCGCGGGTGAACAGAAATGTTCTATGACTTACAGCTCAAATCTATTGCAATTCCCATTACCTAATTTTTGATGTATATCACTTTCTTGAATAATTATTATGATTTATTTTTTTCGTGTGAGAATTATCAACCCTAAAAGAGTAAATCCGCAGCCAATTATAATTGGAGTTCCAATAACTTCATTAAATAGAAAATACGCCCAGATTGTGGCTAAAATGGGTTCTCCCATAGGAGCAGATGCAACAATGGTGGGGGAAACAAAGCCAATGGCATAATTCATAAATCCATGTCCAAAAATAGTTGGAATGAGCCCTAATAAAAACAGTCCACCAAATTCATAAGAAGAAAAACCGATAATGGGAGTAGCGGTTAAAAGGGATATGCCTAATAATGTAATGGCGGCGGATGAAAATAAGGTACGAGAATAACTGATGTTGGTAACTGACTTCCGTACGTTTTCTGAAATGATAAGTACAATTCCTAAAAATAGAGAGCAGGAAACTGCTAAAAGATTCCCCAGGGTATAATCGCTGGAAAAGTCAAACTGATTTGATGCAATTATGAAAGCTCCTGTAATGGCTACGCTTAACCCCAACACCATTATAGGCTTGTTATTACGCTTGAAAAAATACCTTTCAATTAAAAAAGTGAAAATGGGTGCCAAGGTTCCCAGGAAAGTTGCATTGGCAATGGTTGTGAGTTTGAGGGAAGCAAAAAATAATGCAAAGTGAATCCCAAGTAAAAAGCCTCCCAATAATGTTTTATTTCTGTTTATTTTAGTTAGCGGAGGTTGTTTTTTAAAAATACTTATTATCCATAGAATGAGAGCGCCAAAGGCCATCCTCCAAAACGAAATAGCCACCGCTGGTACATTTTCTAAGTAGCGGGCAATAATGGGGGAAGTACTTACCGCCAGCATCGCTATAAATAATAAGAGAATTATCCGTAAATTCAATCTAGCAACTCTTTCACCGCCCCAATCAACCTGTTCAGGTCTTCTTCCTTATTATAAAAATGCATAGAATAGCGAAGAACGGTGATATTTCCCCATGTAAAAACGGGGATTTGGATATTGTATTTTTCCAGCAATGATTGCTTAAACTGCAGGGGATCATCAATAGGCAGCTCAATGGTTGCCATTTGGCCCAGCCAATCATCAGGACAAATTGGTCTACTATTCAACAATTCAAGAAACTGGTTTCGTTTTGAAACTACCAAGGCTCTATTTAACTTGCCCCGCTCCTGCCAATTATTATCATTCAGGAATTTAATGGCTTCAGGAACCACCAAAAAGGGGGTCATATCCCGAGTACCCTGCCATTCGTGTTTATTTAGAAAGGGGGATTTGTCGGGAAGCTCCATCTCCCATCCCCAGCTAATCACAGGGGGCATTATATCATTTTGTAAACTCTTTTTTACATATAAAAAGGATGTTCCCTTAGGAGCACACATCCATTTATGACAGGCGCCAGTGTAAATATCAGGGTCTAATGCCGTTATATTCAATGGAAGATGTCCCGGAACATGAGCGCCGTCAATTATGGCGAGAATATCTCTTTCCCTGGCAAATTGAATGATCTCCTCCACGGGAAAAATCATGGCAGTCATACTGGTAATATGACTGATAAATATGACCCTGGTTCTAGCCGATACGTAACTGAAAAATTTGTTTAGAAATTCATCTTTAGATTTTATAGGTGGTGGTAATTCTGCCTTGATAAATTTGGCTTTAGTATCTTTACAGACTTGCTTCCATGTAAAATCTAGAGCCCCATAAATATGGTTGGTACTAAGCACCTCATCATCAAGCTTCAATTTAAGGCTCCGGGCTACCGCATTGACAGCATGTGTAGGGTTGGGATAATACACCAAATCATCCCCTTCACAGCCTACAAAATTTCCTAAGGCGTTCCGGGAGTTTGCTAAAAGAGGAGAAATGTCCGCATCTAATAATTGAACAGGATCTTTTTCCATTCTCATCTGCCATTTTCCGAGATTTTCAATTACAGACTTCGGACAAGCGCCAAATGATCCATGATTGAGGTATGTGAGCTTTGGATCCAGAAGAAACTGGGATGTCAATTTAGATGTCATTTTCTTCTAGAATTAGTTAAAGATTAGTTTTCTGAAGATCTGATGATTTTATATGAATTGTTTGCTGAGGATAGGGTATTTCAATTTTTTCCTTAGCGAATTGTTTATAAATAGCAGTATTTAATTCATCAGTAATTCTGCCGCGCCCCTCTGGTTTTTCAATCCAGAAAAGCAGCTGAAAGGTGAGCCCTGAATCTCCAAAAGTTCTAAATCGTACTCTGGGATTAGGGTTTTTACATACGTTCGTACTATTTTTTGCAATATTTTCCAACACAGATCTAACCTGGTCAATATCAGAACCATATGCTACGTTTATGGTTATTCGAACCCGATTTTTTTCTTTAGGCCCGCCACTTTCATTAATAATTTTTGAATTGGCGATAAGTGAATTTGGAAGGGTGATTTCGATATCATCCCGAGTCATGATACGTGTACTGCGGAGGCCAATGGTTTTTACATATCCCCGTTCACCCCCATCCAGGTTGATATAGTCACCAGGTTTATAGGGCGTATCTGCCATAATAAAAAAACCGGCAAAAAGGTTAGCAATGGTATCTTGTGCTGCAAAACCAAATATTCCAACCAGAACCGTTGCAGAAACAGTGAGCCCTGTGATATTAACATCCCAGCTGAGAAGAATAAAGAATGCTCCCAGTATGAAAATAATAACCTTCCCCACATTATCAATGATGGGCATGGTATGAGCCCGGATAATACCTTCATTTTTTTTATGACGGCTATACCAGGTAATAAAATGAATGAATGAATGGAACAGGGCAAAAGACCAGATAATTACCACAATGGTTTTAAATAGTCCCTTGGCTGTGAAGGTGATAATTTCAGGGAGTTGGAATAGTTGAATTGAAATTCCAAGCCCCATAAACAGAATGCTGTAATAAATTGGTTTATGGAGAATTTGAATGATGCGGTCATCTATGGTGCTGTCAGTACGGCTTGCCAACCGAGAGAGAACAGATATTATAATCCAGTCAGCTAGTTTAGCAGCAACTAAAGACCCAATGACAAAGAGCCCTGCCTGGAAAGCAGTATTTTGTGTGAGTGTAAACAGTATTTCTAAATAGTCATTCATAGCAGAAAATTAGGGCTGAAAACCACCTAAATAAAAACATTCTCCTAAGCTCTTTTTCGAAGAAATACCTGAACCCTGCCTTTTACACACACTTCATTCTGTGCAGAAATACCTTCTACAGAATGCCAGCCTGAATATTTCCCTTTTTCAATTAAGGCTGCTTCAACAACAGAAATTTCATTTTCATTAATCATAAAATGAAAGGTCACATCAGATTTCACCATTTTTATAAATTGTACCTGAATAGCCTGAGAATAAAAATCTGTCTCTATACCCTTCCTTAATAGTATCTGCTTTATGAGTATGGGAAAAAAGGGATCCATAGCACTAGAAATGGAACCGCCCCAGATAGATTTATTGGGATTTCGATTCCAAAAAGAATGCTTGAGACGAACGTCCATACTATGGAAATCATTAGATATTGAAATAATTGAAATGCGGTTCACCAGAAAAGGGAACCAAAAGTTCAGCATTTTTTTCAATTCTATGGGCTTCAATTCAGAAGAATGATATCGTTTTAAAAAATATTGTACTGGGTTCAAATTCATGCTCTTGCCAATGTCATCCCTTCTAAATCCACATCGGTTTTTTTTTCTAAAATTAAATTGCTTGTGATTTTTGCTGATCCGGCACACATAGTCCATCCTAAATGGCCGTGACCGGTATTAAAATATAAGTTGTCTATTTTACCTTTACCAAAAATTGGCGCACCATTTGGTGTCATTGGGCGCAAACCAGCCCAATATTCCACTTTTGAAAAATCACATGCTTGAGAAAAAAGAGACTCTGCTATATTTATAATCTCGTTAAAATCTGAGGGTTTATGGCTTATATCATAACCGGATATTTCAGCAACAGAAGTAAACCTTAGAAAATTACCCATGAGGGAAAATGCCATCATATTGTCTTCGTCAATTCCACTATGAATTGGCACCTTTTCATGATTGATAATTGGAACGGTTATAGAATACCCTTTTACGGGATAAATAGGCAAATAATCGCCCACCATTTTTGCAATAATGGGGCTGTAGGCTGCACAGGCTAATACATATTTATCACCTTGAAAGTCGCCCTTATCGGTGATAATCTTTTTAATATTGCTAGTATCATTTTCGATATTTTGAATGGTAGTATTAAAATGAAACTTCGCGCCTTTTTTCTTGCAAATATCAACCAAAGAAAGGGTAAAATCTCTGCAGCTTCCTGATTCATCTGAAGGGCAGTAAATTCCGCCAAATAATTTTGATTGAGCCCCAGACAAAGCGGGTTCTTTTATTAATAGTTCCTCCCGGTTTAATATTTGGAGGTTATTCATAACAGGTTTTAACATGGCCAGTTTTTGTTTTCCTTCCAAAAACGATGCTTTGCTGCGGAAAAAATAAATAAGCCCCTTTTTGTTTTCATAATATTCTATATTTGTATCATCTATTAATTGATGAAAACATTCCTGTGAATAGCTGCTGAGCCTGTGCTTTCTCAGAGTATTTTCTGCCATTTTTTTTTGAGTACACTGTCGGATAAATTGAATTCCCCAATACCACATAACGGGGTCCCATTGAAATTTAAAACGGAATGCCCTCTTCTTATCATAAAGAGAACTGAATAAATTACCGGGCAATTTTGGGGTAGTCCAGGCATAAGAATGCCCCGGGGCAATGAGTCCTGCATTCCCAAAACTGGTCTCCATGGCAGGTTCCATCTGGCGGTCAATCACCGTAACTTTGTGACCGGCCTTAAGAAGTTCATAAGCGGTGGTTACCCCTATAACACCTGCACCAAGAATTAAAATATGCATAAGATAAAAGAAATGGGTTTTAATTCCTCCGAAACTGACTGAAGTAAGAATTAATTTTTTTAAATATTAGTTCTTGATCTGGACTTTTGGTAAATAAGTTATGATTTGCTTGGTTTACTATAAATTTTTCTTTAATTTCTGATGAAATATTATCATATACTATAGAAATATTTGACTGAAGAGATAAGATGTCTTTTGTAGAATGTATAATAAGGGCAGGGCATTTAATTTTATGAAGTTCCCTCTTAACTTTATTTGTGAGTTTCCGCATTTCATTCACAGCAGACATAGGCCAGACCTTATAGCCAAAATAATTCAATTTATCTCTTACAGCTTTAGGATAAGATAATTTTTTTTCTCGAAATGGAACTATTCTATGGAATAAGGGGGTCAATATCCGGGGACCCAAATAGTCTTTAAACTCTAAAACGGTGGAAGCAAACACAGCAGCATTTAGGGGGAAAACAGAACTAAGGTGCAGCGCCAGATCACTGCCCATACTGATACCAATTACATATACATTATCGCAGCGTGATGACATTTCTGCCACCCCCTGTTCTGTAAATTCTATCCAATCGGTAAATTTTGTACGGTTACAGTCTTCAGGGGTGGTGCCATGCCCAGGGAGATTAATGGCTTTGGTATAAAAACCCTGTTTCCCTAGATATTTAGCTAGATCTCTGGTTTCATAGGTAGTATTGGTAAAGCCGTGAATAATATAAACTCCATCTTTACTTTCAGTATTGAATTCGTAGTTTTTAGTATCAAAAAATTCCATTAATTCTATTTAATTTCCCTTAATTATTTCCAGCCATTATTGCATTATTAATAATTGATAGTATTCCTGTTTCCTCTATTGAGTACAAGACCATCAATGAATCGTGGTTGTAATATTATTATTAAAAATTGATTGCAGAAATTATTTAATTGAAAAAAATATTTGATTTTATTATCATCGGTGGCGGCTCCGCAGGGTCGGTACTAGGTAACCGCTTAAGTAAAGACCCATCTAATGAAGTGTTGGTATTAGAGGCTGGACCGTCAGACCATAAGTGGGATTTTCGCCTACATATGCCGGCGGCACTTACCTATCCCCTCACTTCAAAAACCTATAACTGGTGGTATGAATCTGACCCAGAGCCTCATATGAAAAGTCGCAGAATTTACCACCCCCGCGGCAAAGTTTTAGGAGGATCCAGCAGTATTAACGGCATGATATGGATTCGGGGGAACCCCCTGGATTATCAAAAATGGGCAGATAATGAGGGCCTGGAAAATTGGGATTATGACCACTGTCTACCTTATTTCAAAAGACTGGAACAGCGACTCATTGGCGGTGATAATTATCACGGTGATGATGGCCCTTTATACCTCACTACCCCAGAATGTGAAAACCCACTTTTTGATGCCTTCTTCAAATCAGTGCAGGAAGCCGGCTACCCCTTTACCTCTGATGTGAATGGCTATCAGCAGGAAGGCTTTGGGAAATTTGATCAGACCATTTACCGAGCTCGCCGCTATAATGCCGCCCAAGCTTATATCCATCCGGTAAAGCATCGAAATAATCTCACGGTTAAAACCAGGTCGCTGGTAACAAAAATAATTATTGAGGGCAAAAAAGCCATAGGCGTAGAAATTAATAAGGGCTCTGGTATTGAACGCATTTATGCCAATGAAATAATTTCCTGCGGCGGCGCTGTTAATTCGCCCCAGTTATTGCAGATATCTGGAATTGGAAATGCAGACCATCTCTCTAAGCTGGGAATTGATGCGTCTTATAATCTTCCCGGTGTGGGTCAGAACCTGCAGGATCATCTGGAAGTCTATGTGCAGTGGGCGTGTAAAAAGCCGGTGAGTCTGTACCCCAGCTTAAGCCCCTGGAGGGCGCCGAAAATCGGTTTCGACTGGCTGTTCAGGCGGAAAGGAATTGGCGCATCCAATCATTTTGAAGCAGGCGGGTTCATCCGCAGTAATGATGAGGTGAAATACCCCAATCTACAGTTCCACTTCCTGCCCATTGCCATCCGCTATGATGGGTCAGCACCCAATGAGGGGCACGGCTTCCAGCTCCATGTGGGACCGGTGAGTTCTGATGTGCGGGGAGAAATTAATATCAAATCTGCCAATCCAGAAGAATACCCCAGCCTCAAATTCAATTACCTGTCAACAGAACAAGACCGCAGGGAATGGTGTGAAGCCATCCGCTGCACCCGAAACATTATTGAGACGGAGGCCATGTCTGAATTCATGGGCAGGGAAATATCCCCAGGAAAAGAAGTGCAAACCGATGAAGAAATTCTGGACTTTATTGCCAGAGAGGGGGAGTCTGCCTATCATCTCAGCGGCACCTGCAAAATGGGAACGGATGACATGTCAGTGGTAGATGCCAACCTGAGAGTGAACGGAGTTGAAAACCTGCGGGTAGTGGATGCCTCTATTATGCCCAACGTAACCAATGGCAATATATATTCGCCTGTATTGATGATTGGTGAAAAGGCTGCAGATATTATTTTAGGAAATACTCCATTGGAATCAGAAACTGTAGAATATTATAAACACAATTGAAAAATAAAAATAAATTAATAGAAAGTCTGGGGCTCAATATACACCCCACTGTTTTTAGTCTCTCCGTATTAATCATCCTGGGTTTTGTTACTCTTACCCTGTTGAATCTGCAGCAGATGGGCGAAATATTTAAGGCTATCCAATCTACTATTGTTCACAAAGCCGGCTGGTTCTACATTCTTTCAGTGAACATTTTTTTAGTATTCTCAATGTACCTGATTTTCAGCCGTTACGGAAAAATTCGTATTGGCGGCGCAGATGCCCAGCCGGAATTTACCTACTGGGCCTGGTTTTCTATGTTGTTCAGCGCCGGCATGGGGATAGGATTGGTTTTCTACTCTGTTGCAGAACCCATTTTTCATTATATATCTCCACCCTATGGTGCGGGGCATTCTATTGAGTCTGCTAAAACGGCTATGTTGTTTACCTATTTTCATTGGGGATTTCATGCCTGGGGGATTTATGCTATTGTGGCTTTAGCATTGGCCTTCTTTGCTTATAATCGCGGGCTCCCTTTAACCATCCGCTCAGCGTTTTATCCACTACTTGGAGAAAAGATTTATGGCCCTATTGGTAATGTCATTGATATTACTGCTGCAGTAGCCACACTCTTTGGGCTTACCACCTCTTTGGGTCTGGGCGTAAAACAGATCAATGCAGGGCTGCAGCACCTGTTTGGAATACCCGAAAATATTTCTATTCAAATACTGTTAATTTCCTCTATCACTGCCTTGGCAACTATCTCCGTAGTGCTGGGGTTGAAAAAGGGAATCAAACGCCTGAGTGAACTGAATATGGGGTTTGCCCTGATCTTAATGATATTTGTATTTTTCTGCGGGCCCACTATTTATTTATTAAATAGCTTCTTGCAAAATATGGGGCAATATGCTTCTCACCTCATTGAATTAAGCTTTTGGACAGGAGCCTATGAAGAGAGTAATTGGCAGAAAGACTGGACCATCTTTTACTGGGCATGGTGGATTGCCTGGTCCCCTTTTGTAGGCATGTTCATTGCCCGGATATCTAAAGGCAGAACCGTCAGGGAATTTCTACTATCGGTGTTGTTGGCGCCCACCCTCATCACCTTTATATGGCTCACAATATTTGGCAATACCGCATTATATCAGGAGATGGTTTTAAAATATGGTATTGTAGATGCCGTGAATGAGAATGTTGCAGTTGCTTTATTTGTAATGCTTCATAATTTACCCCTATCCTTTTTCACCAGTTTGCTGGGAGTCCTTTTGATTAGCACTTTTTTTGTTACCTCTTCAGATTCTGCCTCATTGGTGATAGATATTATCACTGCTGGCGGCAGTACCAATCCGCCTACTATTCAACGAATATTCTGGGCAGTGACTGAAGGTTTAGTGGCCATTGTGCTATTGCTTGGCGGTGGGCTTATTGCCCTGCAAACGGCATCTATTACCACCGGTTTATTTTTTGCAGTCATTCTGCTTTTTATGTGTTTTAGCTTGCTGAAAGGGTTAAAGGAAGAACATTAATTTTATAAGGAGTAAATAAGATTGAGTGATTTACCAAAACATGCTAGGGTAGTTATAATCGGCGCAGGTATCGTAGGGAATTCTGTAGCCTATCATCTAGCTAAACTGGGCTGGAAAGATATGGTGATGGTTGACAAAGGCCCCTTGCCCAACCCCGGTGGCAGTACGGGCCATGCCTCAAATTTCATTTTCCCTGTAGACCATTCAAAGGTTATGACCCAGCTTACACTAGACAGCATGGCGCAATACAAAAAGCTGGGTGTGTTTCGGGAAAGCGGTGGTATAGAACTGGCCCGGAAACCAGAGCGCATGGAGGAGTTGAAACGCCGTATGGCTTCTGCCAAAGCCTGGGGAATTGAAGCTTCATTGGTGTCTCCGGATGAAGTAAAAAAATTATTCCCCTGGGTAAATACAGATTCTATTATTGGTGGTTTCTATAGCCCAACAGTGGGCGTGGTAGATTCCCTTCGGGCTGGTACCATGATGCGGGATGCCGCCAAGGAAATGGGAGCATTATCCGTTTTTACCCATACAGAAATAACCGGCGTTGATGTGGAAGATGGCAGGGTCAGCGGCTTGCAAACTGATAAGGGTACAATTCTGGCAGACTATGTAATTATCTGCTGCGGAGTATGGAGCCCCAAAATTGCAAAAATGGCTGGCGCTTCCATGGCTCTCACCCCAATCGTGCATCAAATGATAGATGTAGGCCCCATCTCCGAATTTGAGCATTGCACTCAGGAAATTGAATATCCCATTCTTCGGGATATGGACACCTATATGTATGAACGACAGGTGGGCAATAATCTTGAAATTGGTTCTTATGCCCATCGCCCCATCATTATAAAAGCTGAAGAAATTCCATCCATCGAAGCGTCAAAACTGTCTCCCACAGAGCTGCCCTTTTCTGAAAATGACTTTGATAAGCAGTATGAAGATGCCATGGAATTAATACCGGAAATGCTGGATAAGGATGAGGTGGAGATTCAGTATTCTATTAACGGTTTAATTTCTCTTACCCCAGATGGCGAACCACTCCTGGGTGAAACGCCAGAGGTGAAAGGCCTTTGGTCTGCAGCAGCTATCTGGATAAAAGAAGCCCCTGGTGCCGGCCGACTAGTGGCTGAATGGATGACCCACGGCGCTTCAGAAATTGACAGTCACGAATTAGACATATCCCGTTTTTATGACCATGCCAAGACCGATGAATATGTAATTTCCAGGGCGGAAGAGAGTTTTAATAAGATATATGGCATTGTACATCCTTCTGAACAATGGGAGGAGACCCGGGGCATTCGCAAAAGCCCCATGTATGAGCGGGAAAAAGAACTGGATGCCGTATTTTTTGAATCTGGCGGCTGGGAACGGCCTCAGTGGTATGCATCTAATAAAAAACTACTGGAAGAATTTGAAGGGCAGATAAGCCATAGGCCCAATGAATGGGACAGCCGTTGGTGGTCACCCATTATCAGCGCAGAACATTTAGCCATGCGCAAACGGGCAGCCATGTTTGACCTCAGTGCTTTTTCCATATTTGATATTGATGGGTCCGGCACTTTAGACTACATCCAAAACTTGGCAGTAAATCAAATGGATGTATCAATTGGCAGGTCGGTTTATACACCAATTTTAAATAATAAGGCAGGAATGAAATCGGACCTCACCATTGTGCGGATGGGTGAAAATCAATTTAGGATAATTACCGGTGTGGCTGATGGCCCCCGAGATAAAAAATGGTTCACCCAGCATCTGCCGGAAGATGGCAGCGTTCAGCTGATTGATCAAACCACAAAAATCTGTACCATCGGTATCTGGGGCCCCCGGGCACGGGATATTATTCAATCACTTACTAGTGAAGATATGTCTCATAAACAGTTTAAGTTTGGCTGGGCACGGGATATTAATCTAGGTGACATAAAAGTCTGGGCATTCCGGATTTCTTATGTGGGCGATTTGGGATGGGAAATTTATATTCCCATGAAGCATGGGCAAGAGGTTTGGGATTTAATTGCAGAAGCAGGAAAACCCCATGGCATCGTTCCAGCTGGAATTGGAGTGTACGGCACCACCGGAAGGCTGGAAAAAGGCTATCGTTTATTTGGCGCAGAACTGGAAGGGGAGTACACGCCCATAGAAGCAGGGCTTCTGCGCCCTAAAGTAAAAGTTCAAGATTTCATTGGCAAAGATGCCCTTATAAAACTCCGTGAAATAGACTCTGTTACTACCATGTGTACCCTAACGGTAGATGACCATGAATCAGATGGTGGAGAGTCGCGTTATATGCTGGGGGGTGAACCCATCCTTTCTTTAGATGGCAATCGCATTGTAGATGCTCACGGCAGATCATCTTATGTTACCAGTGCAGGGTCAGGGCCTTCAACCGGCAAGCATATTCTTATGGCTTACCTTCCTCCTCAATATGCCAGGGAAGGGACATCCCTATTGGTGGAATATTTCGGCAGTCAATATCCTGTAACGGTGGCGGTGGCTGGAAATGGTTCTCTCTTTGATCCGGATAATGAGAGAATCCGCAGCTAAGAAATGAATATTCTGGTGTGCATAAAGCGGGTACCCGATGTAGGGTCAAAGTTCTACCTTACAGAGGATGGTCAGGCCATTGATACCACCAACTTGGGATTCACCATATCTCCCCATGAAGAATGCGCTGTTGAGGAGGCTATTTCCATTATTGAAAAAACTGGTGGACATGCCACGGTACTAACACTGGGGCCGGCAGAGGCGGAAGAACAATTGAAGGACAGTTTAGCACGGGGAATGACCGATGCCATTCTTCTGGAAAGTGATCAGCCAGAATGGGACCCTCGGCAAACTGCCCAGGCAATTATAGAAGCTGTAAAAAGTGAAGAGGCGAAAAATGAACCCTTTGACCTAATTATGTTTGGCAGTGAATCTGCTGACAGTGGCAATGCCCAAATTGGCATTCGGGTAGCACACGGATTAGACCGCCCCATTATTTGCGGACTCAAAAATTTAACGGTTACAGATTCTAAAATTATAGGCAAACGGGACATTCCAAATGGAATGGAAGTTTATGAAACCACCCTTCCGGCTGTGGTAACCATTAAGGAAGGGATTAACCTGCCCCGCTATCCATCATTTCGCGGGAGAATAAAAGCCAAGAAGAAGGAGATTTTTCGCCTTTCCCCTGATCAAATTTCAAGGCAAATGGAAATGATTCAATTACAACATCCAGATGAGCAGAAAAAAGAAGTGGAGATGCTAGGTGAGGGCATTTCTGCCGCCCCTGAAGTTGTGAATATTTTTAAGCAATTAAAACTATTGAAATGATACTAGCACTTATTGAACATGACCGGGGGATAATCAGCCCCTATTCACTGCAATTGTTAAGCTATGCCCATACGCTAAAAAATGGAGATGCTGCCCATGTAAAAGCCGTTGTTATAGGGCATAATGTTAAAAATATCACCAGCGAACTTTGTAAATATTCACCTGATGGTATTGTAGTTATTGAAGATGAGCGTTTAGAAAATTTCTCCGCTGAAGCCTGGGCAGGCAGTCTCATTCAGCTGGCTGAAACAAAAGATCCGGCCATAATAATGGCTGCCGCTACAGATAGGGGCAATGAGGTCTTGGCACATATTGGTGCACAGTTAGACCTGCCCATGTCTGCCTATACTTATAAAATTCAAGACGGAACCAAAAAGAAAATTACCCGCCTCCGCTGGGGGAGCAGCCTTTTGGAAGAAACGGTATTACAGGGGAAGCCACTGCTTGTTACCATTGCCCTGAATGTGGCAAAGGCAGTAGAAAGATCGGGTAAAGCTCCTATAATTGAAGCGTTCCAAGTGGAGATAAATGATAAAGATTTCAGGGTGAAATTAACGGGTAGACAGGAGGATGCGGATTCGGGGACCTCTCTCAATTCTGCATCTATCGTAATTGGTGGTGGACGTGGTGTTGGCAGCGGGGAGGGTTTTACAGTTCTTGAAAAATTAGCGGAATGTATTGACGGGGCAGTGGGTGGTTCACGGGTAGCCACCAATAATGGATGGATTCCCCACAGCAAACAGGTAGGTCTCACCGGCAACCGAATTGCACCTAAACTCTATATTGCCTGTGGTATCAGCGGCGCCGTTCAGCATCTGGTGGGGTGCAAAGGAGCGAAAAAAATTATGGTAATAAATAATGACCCCCAGGCACCTTTTTTCACCAAAGCCGATTATGGCGTTATTGGAGATTTACATGAAATACTGCCGGCAATTACCCAGGAGTTAAAGAAAAATTAAAATTCCTGCTGAAGCTCTTCGCTTCCGGCAGTCACCCCCCAGTTTTCAGGGCATGAGCATCCTAGGGAGTCTGGCCGGCCGGTAGCCGGCGTAAGATTTTCCCAATATTCACGGTTTGCCCGTTTTCGGACCCAGGGCTTGGTATGCATTGTGAGGTCTCCGCCCCAGGGAGCATGCTTTTCGCTTCCAGCTGGTAAACGGCCATGCTCTTCTGATAGTTCTTCTGCTATGGCGCGGATATGGTAAGGTTCAAAACCGCAACAGCCCCCAATATATCGCACACCTATTTCCCAGGCACTCCGGGCAAATTTCTGCATTTCCCAGCGGGTACATACCCGAGGTTCCAGGGCAAAGGGGAATTCTGGGAGGTCAATAAAGCCCTGTTTTTCTGCATCGGGTGTTAAATAGCCTAATGGCTGAACCATGAGATGCGGTGTTAACCCTGCCCTGTCTAATGCCGCTTTCATAGTTTTAATAGTCTTTAAGCTCACAAAGGGATCAAAATGGCAATTCACTCCCACTATATCTGCTCCGGCTTTGGCCATTCTAACAGCGCATTCACCGGCATCCACACCATGGAGATCACCATCAGAATTAATACACATATTGGCAGCCACCGGCACATTCATTTCTTTTAAGACTTCAATTGCCCACTCTATTTCTTCTACATGTTCAAAATATTCAGCAATCATAAAATCTACGCCATTAGCCTTAAACACTTCCGTTTGTTTGTGAAATTCTTCCTGCACTTTGGCTTTTCCCAAACCGCTGAGATAGGTAGGAGTCTGGCAGACTCCACCGGCAATGAGCCCATTACCTTCATTGGCAACTTCCCTTGCCAGCTTACAGGCGGCATCATTAATATCCCGCACACCATAATTTTTGGCAGCTTCATTGCCCCGGTTCTGGAGCTTGTCTTCACTGGCATAAAAGGTAAAGGTTTGCATTACATCAGAACCTGCCCGCAGAAATTCACGGTGCAGCTGCCGTACGGCTTCTGGGTGTTCTACGGTGGCTTCAGGAGTCCATGGCCCTGCTTTTACATAGCCCCGTTTTTCAAGGGAAAAAACAAATCCGCCATCACCGATGACGGGGCCTTTTTCTAATCGCTCTAAAATGTTCATTATGATTCCTTAATGTTGGTTATTACCTGAGTGAAATGAATCTATAATTCCACCTGAATATATTATACAAAAAGCAGAGTATAATGGAATAGATATTTAGATATGTTTGAAAAAATCAAAGTCTCTCAGCAATTATTTCAGCAATATCCTGCACTGCCATATCATCAGCCTTGCCCATTCCCTTGGCAGCATCATCAAGCATGATCATACAAAATGAACATGCCGTAGCCACCTGTTTTGCGCCGGAATCAATAATCTGCTCCATACGGATATTGTTCACCATCTCGCCCTGGCTGTCTTCATGCCACATATTCCCGCCACCTGCACCACAGCAGAAACTGGATGATTTACTTTGTTCCAATTCAATATAATTTGATTTTTCAGTTATAACAGAATCAAGCACGTTTCGGGGGGCGTCGTAAATATCATTATGCCGACCTAGGTAACAGGCATCGTGATAGGTGACTTTTTTATCTAGAGATTTTTCTGGTTTCAGCTGGCCTTCATCCAGCAGCTTTTGAATAAATTCGGAGTGGTGCACCACATTATAATTGCCACCAAAGTCTGGATATTCACTGGACAGGGTATGAAAGCAATGGGGGCAGGCTGTGATAACGGTACTAAATTTATATTTACCAAGCGTAGAAATATTCTTATTAGCCAGGGTTTCAAACAGATATTCCTCTCCCAGGCGCCGAGCAGAATCACCAGAGCAGGTTTCTTCTTTCCCCAACACTGCAAAATCTATCTTGGCAGCCTGTAGAATTTTTATAACCGACCTGGCAATGCCCTGATTGCGGGGATCATAAGCACCAGCGCAGCCTACCCAGTAGAGTACATCCACTTCTTTTTTCTCCGCCAGGGTAGGCAGTTCCAAGTTAGCATCCGCGGCCCATTTTAAGCGCTCAGATTTTGGGTATCCCCAGGGGTTGCCGTCTTTCAGGGTGGCTTCTAAACTTTCATTTGCCATCTCTGGCGGCTTACCTTCAGATAATACCAGGTGCCTGCGCATTTCGGTAATTGCTGGTACATGATCAATGAGTACCGGGCACTCTTCCATACATGCACCACAGGTAGTGCAGGCCCATAATTCTTCAGGGGTAATTCTGCCATTTATTAGATCCTGCTTTTTGCCAAAGCCCAGTGTTTCATTATATAAACCTGCTCGGATGTGGGTAATAATTTTCATGGGGGAAAGCAGTTTTCCGCTGGTGTGTGCCGGGCATACGGTGGTACACCTGGAGCATTCAGTACATGCCACAGAATCTAAAAGTTGCTTCCAGGTGAAGTCTGATGATTTGCCTGCGCCCAGAGAGATTTCATCTTCATTCATTTCCTCATCTTCCATGAGCGCAGTGACATTCATGGGGCGCAGATGGCCACGCATTTTTCGATTGGTGAGGCCAACGTTTACCACAACGGCAATGGCATGAAACATTTTAGTGGTGGGAAGTATGGCAATAAAAATAAGTGAAACTATTGCATGGCTCCACCACAGGTTTGGTTTTAATTCTGCCCAGGTTTCAAGGGGGAGCAGATGGGTAATGGCATAGCCCATATAAGAATAGATTGCTGTTTCAGGCTGATCTGCCGCCAGGCGGGCGGCTTCTGCCAAAAAACCCCCAACGGCTACAATTAAGATGGCTATGAGTATGCCTGTATCTCCCAGAATATTTCCCCTGGCGGAAACAGATTTATGGGGCAGGGCCTCAGGTTTGTTAACGTGCCTTCTCCAAAGCGCCATGCATACGCCGGCTACCAGCATAATGCCCCCCGTATCATTCAATGCGGCAAACCAGGGGGTATCAAACCCCGGCAGGTAATTAAGCAGCCAGCCCCGTGCAGTGAAAAAGTCTACCGTTGTGGCAAAGAAAAGTTCCATAAAGCCCCAGCCCATAAGAAAGTGCATAATGGAGCCGTAGGTAAAACGCTTTGAATAGACCTTCCGCTGGCCCACACCAAAACTCAGGCTGTTTAATAATTGGTGAAAGAAATTCAGGGGCCTATCTTCTGCTTTGCCGATACTGACAGTAAATAAACGCCTAAGGTTGTAGATGAGGTAGCCCATTGCAATAAATGCCAGTATATAAAACAGGGTGGGTACCTGATGAGGGGAGTGTTCGGTCATGCCTTAAATATTAGGTTTGAATACATGGATAAAATTAGAACATAAATAGAAAACAAAAAGCCCCCAGAATTGGGGGCTTTAATTATTTAAGTAAAAAAATGTATAAATTAATACACCGGCATAGAATCATCTACCCGTTTGGCCCATTCATTAATGCCGCCAGTAAGGTTGGCAACAGATTTAAAATTCTGGTTGGCTAAAAATTCACAGATTTGGGCAGAGCGCACACCAGTACGGCACATGATAACATAATCTTCATCAGCGCTGAGTTCATCCAGCCTTTTGGGAAGTTCATTCATGGGTATGTGAACCGCGCCGTCTAGTTTAGATATTTCCAGCTCAAAATCTTCCCGCACATCTATGACAGTAGGGGCAGATCCGTTCTGCAGTACTTTATCTAATTCGGCTACATCCATTTCGCTATAGTCAACTTTTTCTGTAACAGAGTCAATGCCGCAGAATTGTTTATAGTCTATAAGCTCGGTGATGGTTGGGTTGTTTCCACACACTACACAGTCATCATTTTTCTTAATTTTCAGTTCATTAAATTCCATTGTGAGGGCATCAAACAGCAAAAATCGGTTTACCATAAGATCACCAATTCCCAGAATAATTTTGAGGGCTTCATTGGCCTGAA